>Ga0116228_10000589_pt1 | contig 28119 bp, 24 predicted proteins | sample S1TSphfallax_2_FD_89694 | JGI IMG/M metagenome (GOLD analysis project Ga0116228, IMG submission 89694) | Host-associated microbial communities from peat moss isolated from Minnesota, USA - S1T2_Fc - Sphagnum fallax MG | ecosystem: Host-associated > Plants > Peat moss > Unclassified | place... | reverse complement strand
GCCGCGCTGGCGCGGGCCGGGGACGCGGTGGCGCGGGCGCAAACCGCCGCCCGGCGGGAGACGAACCGTGTCGAAGTCCCGGCGGCCAGCCGGATGGCGCTGGCGCCATCCGTAGAGAGTTTCCAGCGGCTGCTCGGGCGGGACCAGGTGACCGGCCTGCACAACCGGCACAGCTTCATGCATGTACTTGCACAGGAAAGCGCCCGCGCCTTCCGTGCCGAAACCCAACTGAGCGTGCTGCTGGTCGCGTGGGACGGATACGATGCGTTCGAGACCGCGAACGGGCCGCGGGTGGTGGATGCGACGGTGGCACGGATCGCCAAGCGGCTCTGCACCAAGCTCAGGCGGCCGGGCGACATTATTGCCAATCTCGGCGGCGGACGCTTCGCAATCGTGCTCGCCTTTACGGATGCGTTCGGCGCCGCGACCGTGGCGCGCAATCTGCAGGACAGTGTGCGCACGCCGGAATTGACCGAGGGCGGGATCGACGATGCACCGGTCGCAGCGCTCAGCATCGGCGCGGCAACATATTGCGGCAAGGGCGTGCTGCCCGACGGCCAGCTTTTCCAATTCGCCGAGGAGGCGCTGGTGACCGCCCGCAAGGACGGCGGCAGCACGATCCATCGCTATGATCCGATGGCCGCGGCGCGGCGGTCCATGCAGGCCGTCCTCCATGTGCAGGAGCCAGCCACCGCACATGCGCCGGCCCGCGCGCGTGACCTCAGCGATGGCGACGCCGGCGGTGGCGAGCTGGAACGGCATGTCATCGATTCGAAGCCGACGGGATAATGCTGATGCCGGATTGCAAACATGCAATCATTTTTTCGTTCTTTCAGACACGAAAAGACTTCTTTTTTGAAAAAAAGAAGCAAAAACATTTACTCCTGGCTGCGAACGGCTTGTTCTACTCGGGCAACACCGGCTCTTCCTGAAGGTCTAAAATATCCTCGGCCTCAGCCGCGCCAATCACCTCCACATCGCGCAGCTTGCGGCCCACCGCGCGTGTCCGCCGCCTTGCATCCTCGATCGTCTTGCCCAGCGTCCCCGCCCCGCGCGCCAGCTTCTCCAGCACATCGTCCATGCGCAACATTTCCTGCTTCACCGCGCCTAGCAAGCGTCCGATCTGCCCGGCCTTCTCCTCCAGCGCCAGCGTCACATACCCTAGCCGCACCGTGCGCAACAGCGCCGGCAACAAGCTCGGCCCCATCAGCAACACATGCAACCGGCCCAGATCGTCGATCAGCCCCGGCACCCGCGCCGCCTCGGCATACAACCCGTCCGTCGGCAAATACATCACCGCAAAATCCGTGGTCACCGGCGGGCACAGATATTTCACCGAAATCTTGCGCGCCTCCAGCCGCAGCCGCGCCTCCAGCGCCCGCCGCGCCGCACGCTCCGCATCCCCGTCCCCCGCATCGGCCGCCGCCAGCACGGTCTCATAATCGACCAGCGGAAACTTCGCGTCGATCGGCAATAATTTCACGTCCTCGCCGCGCCCCGGCATGCGCAGGCAAAATTCCACCACGTCCGCGCTATCCTCCCGCAGACGCACATTCGCCGCATACCCATCCGGCAACAAATCATCCAGCGTCGCCCGCAATTGCGCCTCGCCCCACACGCCCCGACTCTTCACCCCGGCAAAAATCCGTTTCATGTCGCCGATCTGCGCCGCCACCGCCTGCACGTCGCCCACCGCCTGCTGCACCGCCGTGAACTGCTCCAGCACGCGCGCGAAGCTGGACTGCATCTGCTGCTCCACCGCCTGATGCAATGTTTCGTTCACGCCACGCGTCAGCTCCGCCATATGGCGCGCCTGCGCATCCGCCATTTCGCGCAACTTCTGCTCCAACACGACGCGCGCCTCGCCCTGCTCGCGCACCAGGCGCGCGGTGACGTCGCCCAGACGCGTCTCCATCCTGTGCCGCGTTTCCGCCACCTGCCGCGCCAGCGCGCGCTCGCTGCCCAGCAGCATCCGCCGCGACTGTTCCGCCTCGGCCGCCACCGCGCCCAGGGCCTGCTCCGCGACCGAGCGCAGCAACGCCCGCAGACCGGTCAGGCGGTACAGCACCGAAGCCAGCAGCAGCGCCAGCCCCCCCGCGGCGATCGCCGCCAGATCCGCGCTCGTGATTTGCAACTTTTCTCCTCATGCCCGCCTTATGTGCCGAACCGAGGCACGGAGCACCCATGGCGGACGGCACGCAGACAGCCTCAGTACCAGCCGCCACCGCGCCGGCGCAAAAACCTTTACCGTTGGTGATGCTGGGCGCGCTCGGCGTGGTGTTCGGCGACATCGGCACCAGCCCGCTCTACGCGCTGCGCCAGGTGTTCCACGACAACCCGCCGCTCGCCGCGGACCAGGCCGCCATCGTCGGCATCCTGTCACTGATCATCTGGGCCGTGGTGCTGGCGGTCTGCGTCAAATACACCCTGCTGGTCATGCGCGCCGACAATGACGGGGAGGGCGGCACGCTGGCCATGCTCGGCCTGATCCAGCGCCGCGACCCGCCGCCATCCTACGCCCGCCCGAGCGCGCTGGTGCTGCTCGTGCTGTTCGGCTCGGCGCTGCTGTATGGCGACGGTGTCATCACCCCCAGCATTTCGGTGCTGTCGGCGGTGGAGGGATTGTCGGTCGCCACATCGGCGCTGAAGCCCGTGGTGCTGCCGCTGTCGGCAGTGATCCTGGTCGGGCTGTTCCTGGTGCAGAGCCGCGGCACCCAGGCCGTGGGCGTGCTGTTCGGCCCGGTGATGCTGCTATGGTTCATCGCCATCGGCGCGTTCGGCGCCATCAGCCTGGTCCGCGCCCCCGCGATCCTGGCCTGCCTGAACCCCGCCACCGGCCTGCATTTCCTCGTCACCCACGGCTGGAAGGGCTACGCGACGCTCGGCGCCGTGGTGCTGGCCTTCTCCGGCGTGGAGGCATTGTTCGCCGACCTCGGCCATTTCGGCCGCCGGCCGATCGTGCTCGCCTGGTATGTCATCGCGTTACCAGGGCTGCTGCTGAACTATCTGGGGCAGGGCGCCCTGCTGCTGCATGATCCGCGCACCGCAACGGAGCCGTTCTTCGGCCTGGTGCCGCACCTCGCCCTCTACCCCATGGTGGCGCTGTCGACGCTGGCCACCGTCATTGCCAGCCAGGCGCTGATTTCCGGCGCGTTCTCACTGACCCGCCAGGCGATCAATATGGGCCTGGCACCGCCCTACCGCGTGCGCCACACGAGCGAGGAAACCAGCGGCCAGGTCTACATGCCGCTGATCAACGCGCTGCTGATGGTCGGCTGCCTGGCTGTCGTGCTGACCTTCCGCAGTTCGGACGCGCTCGGCAACGCCTATGGCCTGGCCGTGATCGGCACCATGACGGTCACGTCCATCGTGTTCCTGATCGTCATGCGCGACGTATGGAAATGGCCGCTGGGCGGCGCGCTCGCGGTGTTCGCGGCCTTCATGCTGTTCGATCTGACGTTCCTCGGCGCCAACCTCGCCAAGCTTCTGGAAGGCGCCTGGGTGCCGCTGGCGATCGGCATCTGCGTCTTCCTGCTGCTCTGGGCCTGGACGCTGGGCCGCGCGCGCTATGGCCGCGCGCTCGCCGAATGGGCGATGCCGGTGGAGAATTTCCGGCGCGACATCGCCGGCTGGTCGGAGCGTCGCAGCGGCACCGTGGTGTTCCTGACGTTCGATCTGGACCACGTGCCGCTGGTCGGCCGCCACGCCTGGCTGCGCGCCAACTGCGCCTACGAGCGTTTGTTGCTTATGCGTATCGAAACCAGCCGTGCCGCCTACGTGCCGGAAAAGGACTGGGTGGAAGTGCGCGACAGCGGCGACGGCTTATTCACCGTGGTCGCCCGTTTCGGCTTCATGCAGGCCCCGCGCGTGGGCGACGTGCTGCCGAAAGCCTTGCCGTTCGACTGGAACGACACGGTGTTCGTGCTGGCGCAGCCGATCACCGCAAGGCGATGCTCCTGGCTCGGCGGCATCGTATTGTCCGTGTATCAGTTTCTCCGCCAGACCGGTATCACACCGGTGGAACGGTTTCACATTCCGCCGGAGCAGACGCTGTCGGTGGGGATGGAGTTGGAGATTTAGAACAAGGAAGTGTTCTTTTTTGAAAAAAAGAACCAAAAAACTTTTCCTATGTGCGTCTGGCAGACTGTTTCACTTTTGAAGTGAGTGCCAGCCGCACGAGAAAGAGTTTTTTGGTTCTTTTTTTCAAAAAAGAACACTTTCCTTTTTCTTCTGTTTGCCTGAAACACCCGCCATGGACGACCAGCCGCCCCCCAACCCCGCTTTGCTCCCCGCCGGCCTGCGCGACTTGCTGCCACCCGACGCGGAAACCGAGGCCGCTGGCGTGCAAGCCGCCATGGACGTCTTCGCCGCCCACGCCTACCGCCGCGTCAAGCCGCCGCTGCTGGAGTTCGAGGATGCGTTCACCCGTGGCTCCGGCGCTGCCGTGGCCGACCAGAGTTTCCGCATCATGGACCCGGACAGCCACCGCATGATGGTGCTGCGCGCGGACATGACGCCGCAGGTCGCCCGTATCGCCGCGACCCGCCTGGCCGCCGCACCGCGCCCGCTGCGCCTGTCCTACGCCGGGCAATGCGTGCGGGTGCGCGGCGCCGCCCAGGCCGGCGATCGCCAGGTGCCGCAGGCCGGCATCGAGCTGATCGGCGCCGACGGCCCCGACGCCGACGCCGAGGTGACGCTGGTCGCGGTAGAGGCGTTGGCAGCCCTCGGCCTGCATCGCGTCAGCCTGGATTTCACGCTGCCGCCGCTGGTGCCCGCGCTGCTGGACGACGCCGGCCTCGACGGCGACACGCGCCGCACGCTGTCCCACGCGCTGGACCGCAAGGACGCCGCCGCGGTTGCCGCCCATGGCGGCGCGCTGGCGCCCTTGCTGACCGGCCTGCTGCGCGCCGCCGGCCCGGCTGCGGCGGCGCTGGACGCCTTGCGCGCGGCCACGCTGCCGGCCGCCTGCCGCGCGCTGGCCGAGCGGCTGGAACTGGTGTGCGACCGCGTGCGCCAAGCCGCGCCGCAAGTGCGTGTGACGATCGACCCGGTCGAATTCCGTGGCTTCCGCTACCACACCGGCCTCGCCGTGACGTTCTTCGCCCCCGGCCGTCACGAGGAACTCGGCCGCGGCGGCCGCTACTTCTCCACCGACGGCGAACCGGCGACCGGCATCACCCTGTTTGCCGACGCGGTCCTGCGCGCCGCGGGCCCACGCACGCCCCGCCCCACCATATTCGTGCCCGCCGGCACCCCCCGCGCGACCGCCCAGGCGCTACGCGACGCGGGCTATGCGACGCTGGCGGGCCTGGCCCCCGACGACGATCGCGCGGAGGCGCGGCGGTTGCGGTGCACGCATATGCTCGTGGGCGAAACGGCGAAGCCCTTAGAATAAAGAAAGAAGTTTTTTTGAAAAAAAGAACCAAAAAACTTTTGCCATTTGCGTCTGGCAGCGAGTTTCAAATTTGAACCCCCTGCCAGCCGCACGAGCAAAAGTTTTTTGCTTCTTTTTTTCAAAAAAGAAGACCTTTTAAACCCCTCAGCCCCATGCCACATGCCGCTCTATGCGCGTCATGCACACGTCCCGCCTGGCCCTGCCAGGCCAACACCGCTCCAGCGCGGACACCATCCGCTCCCTGCTCCCGTATCTCTGGCCCCGTGGCGACGCCGCCGCCCGCACCCGCGTGGTCATCGCCATGCTGCTGCTGCTGCTGGCCAAGGTCGCCACGGTCTACGTGCCGATCGTCTACGCCCGCGCGGTGGACGTGCTTGGGGCCAAGGGGCCGGCCATCCTGGTGGTCCCGGCCGGTCTGATCGTCGCCTACGGCCTCCTGCGCCTCGCCTCGGCCGGCTTCGCCGAACTGCGCGACGCGGTGTTCGCCGCCGTCCAGCAGCGCACCGTCCGCCGCGTGGCGCTGGAAACCTTCCAGCACATGCACAAGCTGTCGCTGCGCTTCCATCTCGACCGCCAGACCGGCGGCGTCTCGCGCGCCATCGAACGCGGCAGCGCCGGCATCGAGCAGGTGCTGCGCTTCGCCGTGTTCAACATCGTGCCGACCATCGCCGAACTGATCATGGTCACCGTCATCGTCTGGCGCATCTTCGATTGGCGTTTCGCCGCCATCACGTTCGGCGCGGTGGCAGTCTATACCGCGTTCACGCTCAGCTTCGCCACCTGGCGCGTGCGTTTCCGCCAGCGCATGAACGACAAGGACACCGAGGCGCAGTCCAAGGCCGTCGACAGCCTGCTGAACTACGAGACGGTCAAATATTTCGGTAACGAACCGCACGAGGCCCGCCGGTTCGACGAAGCGCTCGCCGCCTATGAACGCGCCGCGGTGAAAAGCCAGGTGACGCTGAACATGCTGAACCTGGGCCAGGCCGCCATCATCAGCGCCGGCTTGGCCGCGGTGATGCTGCTGGCGGCGCAAGGCGTGGTGCATCATACCATGAGTGTGGGCAAATTCGTGCTCGCCAACACGTATCTGATGCAGCTCTACCAGCCGCTGAACTTCCTCGGCTTCGCCTACAACACCATCAAGCAAGGGCTGGTGGACATGGAGCAGATGTTTCGCCTGCTCAGCGTTGATCAGGAAGTGAAGGACGCGCCCGGCGCGATCGACCTGCCCGGCCACCTGGCCGACCGCCCGCCCTGCGACGTCGAATTCCGCGACGTGCATTTCTCCTACGAACCGGCGCGCGAAATCCTCAAGGGCATCAGCTTTCGCGTGCGGGCGGGCCACAAGGTCGCCGTGGTCGGCCCCACCGGCGCCGGCAAATCCACGCTCTCGCGCCTGCTGTTCCGTTTTTACGACGTATCGTCAGGCAGCATCCTGATCGACGGCCAGGATCTCCGCGCCTACACGCAAACCAGCCTGCGCGCCGCCATCGGCGTGGTGCCGCAGGACACGGTGCTGTTCAACGACACGATCCGCTATAATATCGGCTACGGCCGGCCCGGCGCCACGCAGGACCAGATCGAGCACGCCGCCCGGCTCGCCCAGGTGCATGAGTTCGTGCTGCGCATGCCGGATCAATACGGCACCCGCGTGGGCGAGCGCGGCCTGAAACTCTCCGGCGGCGAAAAGCAGCGCGTCGCCATCGCCCGCACGATCCTGAAGGATCCGCGCCTGCTGATCCTGGACGAGGCGACCAGCGCGCTCGACACGCGCACCGAACGGGAAATCGAATCCGCCCTGCGTGCCGTCTCAGCGCAGCGCACCACGCTGGTTATCGCCCACCGCCTGAGCACGGTGGTCGACGCCGACGAAATTCTGGTGCTGGTGGATGGCCGCATCGCCGAACGCGGCACGCACCGCGAATTGCTGGCGCGTGACGGGGTCTATGCGCAGATGTGGGCGCTGCAAGCCGAGCAGGAGGCGGCGGAGGTCCCGGCGCAGTAAGGAAGAAAGGCCTTCTTTTTTGAAAAAAAGAAGCAAAAAACTTTTGCTCCATGGCATACGTGTCCCATGTCGACTGCGTCGGGCGGGCTTCAGCCTACCTTTCTCGCGCTGCACCGCACCTGCGACATCATTTCATGCGCCTCACGGAACATACTGAAACGCCCCGCGATCATACCCGCCCCCCGGCGTCGGCCGCGGATTGCCCGCGAAATCCGTCGCCGGCGCCAGGCTCGCCGAAGCCGCACCAATCGCCGGCGACCCCGCCGCCAGCGTAAAATCGCCAAGACCGCCATCGCTGAACAACGGATCGCCAATAATATCATTCGGCCCTGGCGCCGCGCCGCTCACGCCCGATTTCGGCGTCGTGCTGTAAAGCAGGTTGTAATTGTAAAGCACGCTGCTGGCATTCGAATAATTCGAATAGAACGTTTTCTTTGGCGGCGCGTAAAGAATATTGTTGATGATGTTCACGTCGCTGCCGGTATTGGCGAACATCTGCCCGCCGTTGTTCGTCGGCGTCTGATTGTTCAAATACGCCGTATTGAACGCGATATCGACATGCGCGCTGGCATAGGCATGTATGCCCGACCCGCCATTCTGATAGACGATATTATTGGCCACATAGGTCCGCCCGCCATAGGCGACGCCATTGCTCTGGCTGTTCGAATTATCGTCCACAATGATCCCGTTGCCGTCGGAAATCGTGCCGGTCGCATAGAACGGAATATATTCACGGTTCTGATATGAAACATTACCGATAATGAAATTCTTGTAGCCCGTATAAGTGTCCGTGTCGCGCATTTCCCAGATGCTGATACCGCTGCTGGCGTAAGGCGACCAATAGGCGTTCAAATAGCTCCGGTTTCCCTCGATGGTAATATAATCGGCATAGCAGCTCGCGATCCCGGCGCTCGGCGCGTCATGCACGATATTGTTCTTGATGACCACATGGCTGTAGGTGGTGTCGCTGCCGCTGGCGCACCCCACCACAATGCCGTTGCCGCTGGTCAGGTAATTATTGAGGTTGCTCGCATTCGCGCGCGCATAGCCGATCGTGACGGCCTTCCGCCCACCGGCCACCTCAAACCCGGCAACGACAATATAATTTGCATTGATATTGATCCCGACCCAGGCATCTTTGGCGTCCACCAGCGGCGACTGCCCCGGATAAGCCTGAAACGTGATCGGCGCCGCAGCGGTGCCGGACATGTCGATATCCACCACGTCGCACCCCTTGCACGGCACGCTATAGGTGCCGTCCAGCACCATGACCGTATCGCCCGGCTGTGTCTGATCCGCCGCTTTCTGTAACGTCCTGAACGGCGCCGACAGGCTAGTGCCGCGATTGCTGTCCCGCCCCGTGCCGGCGACATACCACGTCGTGGCGCCGGCGGTCGCCGGCACCAGCCCGGCAAAGATTGCAAACGCGCATGCAAAAGGTCTCATAAGTATTCTTTCGGGCTCGTTGCGCGTATCGCCGCAACAGCCGGCCGCGCGCCGCAAAATTCACATCCGCGGCGGCGGCGTCAACAAAATTGACGCTCGCCGGATTACGAGTTCAATACAGTTCGCGCCGCGTGCGATCTGTGCATGATAGTTGCAACCGAGAGTGGCCGCGGCCCGCATCTCAACCGCACACGGCGAGAGTTTCCGTAGGGTGAGCTTCCGCCCACCCGTTTCGTGCCGCGCGAACCCCGCAACATACTCGATGCGGCACCGGACCGTCATCCTGGCACTGTGCCGTTGATGCGCGCGGCGCGAGCGGTTCCAGCCTGATCGCCGCGACCGGATCGTAGGTAATGTCTGCGCCGGTAGCATTCTCGGTTGGTTAGCCGGTCCGGCGTAGAACCCCGCAGTGCCGCATGGGAATGAGGCGTACTCTAAATGCTAAAAATAGAATGTCCATCAAAGGACAAGGAAAAAACGCCTTGGCAAATGACATCGCGCCCTAACAATACATCAAACATGCTATTTGAAACAAACTCTGATCCCTCAAGAAACCAGCTGATCAGATTAGTGCTGACCACTCCGCTTGCGTTCGGTTGGCCCCTCTGAAAGGCCAAGCCTAACTGAAAATTATAGATGTTCGTAGCTTGCTGCCCATGAACGCCACCCACAAGGCGCTTTTCAATTGGCGAAATTTGCAAGTCGTCTATAACCTTGCGGGTTATGCACGTGTTTGATGCACCCGTATCAATCAGTGCTGCGTAAAACCTTGGCACGATCGGAGCCGTGATAGGAGCAGTTAAATCGAAATCCGGGTGGAAAAGAGTAACCTGCGTGATTGGGCCGATCGCCTTGTCGTAGCTAATTGATAACGAGGGCATTGGTGTAATAGCCTACATTAATGGCTGTATTGCTGACCAGTTGGATAGAGTAAATCTTATCCGAAATGGAAAGATTAGCAGCGCTACGGGCATCTTGCGCGGTTGAAAAAAAACCCAGAATCTTTCCACCCTTCATTAAGGCGTATTTGTCCCTGTGCGTCGCAAGCAGGGTCGGCAGCAATTTCAAAAACGCCTCATAGTTCTGATTTACCTCATCTTGGCCGGCAGTCATAATTTGCATTCCTACCATGCGCCGCAAGCTTATCTACGCCACCGTATCAAGCTCGGCGTGTGAATCCTAGCGTTTTTTAAACCCAACTGTCCTACTTAAGAACTTACGCTGTGACGGCCTGGTTGCGCTGCGGATAGCCGCGGAAGCCAAGAGAACGCTTAGCCTTCACGGTGAGCATGACCACGCCGCGTAACCGGGCTTCACTTCGCCCCGGCGGTGATCCTCACGCGATGCACGGTGCGGCAATGTAGCGGCCAACGGAGGCGCATGCAACGCAGCCCGTGTGGCCGCCCCCTGCACGACGGCGTAGGAAGCTGTGGGGCGGGACGAAGGAGCGGGCACAGCGCCACTCAACCTACTTGTAATCCACATCCACCAGCACCGAGTTCGCGGCCGCGACCGTCGTCGCATCACCGTCGGCCCCACTCCCCGCCGTCACATCGAACCCGATCCCACCGGAGAACACCCACCCGAGATCGGTCGAAAGTCCCACCGTCGCCCCCGCCGGCACATAAATCCGTTTCGTCGGCGTGCCGCCCCCGCAGGTCGGCGCCGTGCCGCCGGCGAACAGCCGGAACCACACGCCACCGCTGTTCGAGTTGCTTACGGAATAACCAAATACCATGCCGCTGCCGGTCTTCAGGTTCGTCGCCATGCACGAAGCAGCCGCATTGACCGCCGAAAACGGTGTCGCCCCGCCGGCGGTCACCGCTTGCAGGAAACTCGGCACATTATTGGCGCTCGGCACCGTCGTGACATAGAGCCGCCCCGCGCTGTCGCACGGCACCGCACCCTCCTGGCCGGGCGTAAAACTCGGCAGCGTCGTGTTCGACAGGCAGCCCACCACCAGGCTTTTCGTTGCCGTCGCCGCCGCCGGCGTGATTGGCCCATACGGCGCGACCAGGTCGGAATCCAGCGCCGCCCCCGCCGGCAACGGCAGGCTCGCCGCGCTCACCGCCTGCGTCGCCGGAAAATTGCTGACACTCACGCTGCCGATTGCGTTGGCCCCAGCCGGCAGCGCCGGCAGTGCGCTCACTGAAACCGATCCGCTCACCGCTTGCGTCGCGGGAAAATTGCTCACGCTGACGCTGCCGATCGCGTTGCTGCCCGCCGGCAACCCGCCGGCAAGGTTCACTGTCGGCGATCCCGCCAGTGCGACGCTTGGCGTCCCGCTGATCGAAACGCTGCCTGCCACCGTCTGCGTAGCCGGGAGATTATTGATCGCGACGCTGCCGCCAACCGTCAGGGCGCCGCCGGCGATCACCCCGTCCAGCAGACTATCCGTCACCGGAAATCGATTCGTGGCGCCGACCGCCGTGCCGCCCAAATTGACCGTGACAGTCCCGCCGCCAGCGCCGCCGCCGAAGCTGCACGGTGCGACCCCGGTGCCGCTCGGGCAGAAAATCGTGACGCCCGGATAGCGGTCGCGGCCGCTCGGCGAGACGAAGCCGCTCTGCCCCATCGCGGGGCCGACACACAGAAAAACCGGGCACAGAAAGCCAGACGCCAGCAGCGCCGAACGCGAAATGCGCATGGAGTATCCTATCCAGATGTGAGGGAGGGGTTCGCGCCGCGCGCGAACGAACGCCGGAATTTTCCGGTTGCAATTAACTTAGTATGTCAGTTATACTATCCCAGATTGGGCCGATCGGGCAACTCAATTCGCACCGGCGCCCACATCAATGTCGAGTCTGCCCGCTCGTAACGTACCCGAAAAGGGTTGGCCCGGGCCAACCCATTCCGGCTTGCGTTCAATCGCCGGCTCTGGAATGGTGCCGCATGGACCCTGACAAAAAGCTCGCCACCGACCTCGCACAGGCCGGCGCCGCCATCGAAGACGCGATAGAAGCGCTTCGAAAACAAGGGCTTGGCCCGATGCCGATCGCGTCCGCCATGCTTGGTGGCGCGCTCGGCCTGCTCGCCCAGGTGATGGATGACGGCGCTATCCTGAACGTGTTGCATAGCGCCGCCACCGGCGTTTCCAGCGGCGAGCTGCGGCGGTCGCTGGCGCCGCAAGGGAAGTAAGAATGTTCTTTTTTGAAAAAAAGAACCAAAAAACTTTTGCCAGTGCGGCCGGCATTCGGGTCCCAAGGGCACCAGGCTGCCAGCCGCACGAGCAAAAGTTTTTTGCTTCTTTTTTTCAAAAAAGAAGGCCTTACTTTTCTATATAACCGGGTCCGCCGACTTTTCCGGCGTCACCGTCAGCAGGCCTGGCCTCGCCTTCGCCCTGCCGCCCAACGCGGCCCGGAGCCCATACGCCAGGTTGGCGATGTCGGTATGCGCCGCCAGCGCCCGCGGCCCAGGCGCGTCCATCGCCATCATTTGCCGCAGCGCCGCCGTCAGCCCGTCCACCGACACGTCGCACAGCACCGCCGCCGGATCGCCCGCTACCTGCTCGACCAGGCCGCCCACCCGCGTCGCCACCAGCAGCCGCCGCGCCGCCAGCGCCGCCACCGCCACGCCGGACTGGCTCGCTTCGCGATGCGACAGCACCATCCCATCCGCCCAGCCCAGCAGCGCCGGCAACTCCGCCTCCGGCACCCAGCGATTCTCCACCGTCACCCCCGGCAATCGCCGCAACGCCGCAAGCTCCGCGCTCTCGGGTCCGGACCCCACCACGCGCACTACAATCCCGGCATCCGGCAACAGCTGCGCCAGCGATGCCGCCAGCAAATCCAACCCTTTGTAGGCGAGCAGGCGGCCAAAGCTGAGCAGCCGGAACGGTCCACCATGCGCCCGCACCGGCGGCAGCACCGGCAACGGCGCCGCCGGCAGCGATGTGCGCAGCAGCGTCTTGCCGCGCACCATCCCCTGCTCGTCCAGCCGCCGCGCGACATGGTCGGACAGCGCCACCACCGCATCCGCCCGCCGCACCAGCGCGCGCTGCAACGCCATCTGCAGGGGGAATCCATCGCCCGGATGCGGGTCGGCGTCGTGCACCACCACCGCCATCGGCACGCCAAGCCGCCGCAACGCGGCATGCATGGCCAGATCCAGCGGCCCCGGCATGGCGCACATCGCCGCATCCGGCGCCAGCGCCCGCACCTGCTCGGTCAGCCACGGCACAAACCACGGTGCGCTCAACACCCGCAGCACATACCCGCCGGCGTTATCATACGTATTGATCAGCAGGTCGGGCGCCGGCGGCGCCGGCCCGCGCAGAATTTCCGCCCGCCGGCTCAGCGAGAACGCCGACGACATCCCCGGCACCGCGGCAAATCCCTGCGCCCAATCCACGCAATTCTGCGGCGCTCCGCCAAACCGCCCCCATTGCCATACCAGGATTTTCATACGGGGCGCGCCGTAGCCCGGATGAAATCCGGGCCAACCCCCTGACCCGTCACCACGCCGCAATATCCAACCCAATCCCCACCAGCGCCGCCGCCAACCCCTCCGTCCCCAACTTTGTCTGCACCGCCAGCCGCGCCGCCGCCCCAAGCGCTGCACACCGCCCCGGCGACGCCGCCAGACCGCGCAACGCGTCCGCCGCCGCCGCCACATCCGCCTCCGCCCACACCGCGCCGGGCGCCTCGAACACGCCCCGCGGGTCGCGCGCCGGCACCAGCCGATAAGGCACCGGCACACCCGACTCGGCGTCGAGGAAATCCGTGGTGCCGGACCAGCCGGTCGCCACCACCGGCCGCCCCAGGCTCATCGCCTCGGCCGGCACCAGCCCAAACCCCTCGCTACGATGCAATGACAGAACACAATCCATGCACGCCGTTAACGCAAAACTATCCACCGCGGAAAACAACCTGGTTTCAAGCCGGATGTTGGGCGCGCCGTCGATCGCCGCGCGCAGCCGCGCCAGGTCCTCAGGCCAATGCTCGGCATGTGTCACCTTCACCACCAATATCCTGTCCGGCCGGTCGCCGAACGCCGCGCGAAACGCCGCCACCGCCGCCAGCGGATTCTTGCGTGCGAACGAACTTGCCAGGGAAAAGCTTGTCAGAACCAAAAAACCAGTGTCGGGAAGTGAAAAATCCGCACGGGTCAATTGGCTCGGCACCGGCGGCCGCGCCGCGACCGGATGCGGCACCACGCGCACCCTGCCCGGGGCCAGCGATTCCAGCGCCGTCGCGGTAAAGCGCGACGGCACCCAGATCTCATGCACGAACGCCGCCCCGGCGTGCCAGTTCGGCGGGATCGTCGGTAATTCCCAAGCAAAATAGCCCACGATGCGACGGCCCCGCAGCGCGCCGCGCGGCAGCCGCAACAGCGCCGCCGGCAGCATCGGCGCATTCACATGCAGGATCAGCGGCACCCCAGGCGGCGGCATGTCGGCCGCTTCCGCCGCCTCGCCCGGCACCGGCACCCCCGCGCCAAACGACCATCGTGGCACCCCGAGGCGCTCCAGGCCCGCCAGCATCAGCCGCGCGCCCTCGCCAAGCCCGGATGCGCGCTGCAATTCGCCGCCCACCGCGGCACCGACCCGCGCCGGCGGCGGCGGTTGGTCCGGCCGCGGCGCCAGCCACGCGGCCCCCTGGGTAAACGCGGCCCGGCGCAGGCCAGGCGGCAGGCCACGCCAAACGCGATGCAGTCGTTGCAGGGTACCCATCGTGGACAACCGTGCCGCGCGGCGTGGCATAGCGGCAAGGCCCACAGGCCCTGCCGCCCGTTTTGCGGCTGGCCGCGGATCGGTCCTATAAAATTGCGGTATGGAGTCGTTGCACGTGTCCGGGCCGCGAACATGACCCCGGACCGTCGGGAGTGGTGCACCGCGTCGCAGCCTTTGCCACATTTTCCGGTCCGCCTCGCACTGCCGGACCTGGCACCCTGGCTGTCCGGCAACGCCGGCATACCAGGCGTGTGGCGGTTCGACGCCGCAACCCCCGGTCCCCATGTCGTCATCACCGCGCTCATCCACGGCAACGAAATCGCCGGTGCCGTGGCCCTCGACACGCTGCTGCGCGCGGGCCCGCGTCCCGCCCGCGGTGCACTGACGCTGGTGTTCGCCAATCTCGACGCCGCGGCCCGCTTCGACCCGGGAAATCCCACCGCCTCCCGTTTCGCCGACGAAGACATGAACCGCATCTGGGAGCCAGCCGAACTCGGCAGTAACCGCGTGTCGTCCGAACTCGCCCGCGCCCGTGCGTTGCGCCCGTTGATCGACGACGCCGATCTGCTGCTCGACCTGCATTCCATGTTGTGGCCGAGCGATCCGCTGATCCTCTGCGGTCCCACCGAACGGGGGCGGGCGCTGGCCGTGTCGGTCGGCGTGCCGCCGCTCATCGTTTCGGATCACGGCCATGTCGGCGGCCGCCGCCTGATCGACTACGCGCCGTTCGTCGACCCGGCCGCCGCGCGCACCGCCATCCTGGTCGAGGCCGGCCAGCATTGGGAACCGGCAACCGTGCAGACCATGCTGTCCGCAATCGCCGGCATCCTGGCCGTCGCCGGCCAGGGCCCGCCCATCGCGCCGAGCCCGCCACCGCGCGTGGCCGAAGTCACCCGCTCGGTCACCGCCGCCACCGGCACGTTTGCGTTCAACGCGCCCTACCGTGGCGGCGAGGTGATCAAGTATCGCAACACGCTGATCGCCATCGACGGCGGCACCGAGATCCGCACGCCGCACGATGATTGCCTGCTCGTGATGCCCAGCCTGCGCCCCAGCCGCGGCCACACCGCGGTCCGCCTCGCGCGGTTCGTATGAGGCAGCAGGCGGCGGCCCTTGATTTGCGCCCGCGGGCGGGCCACCCAATGTTGCACTGCATCATGCGAGTGCCCCATGCCTTTGTCGCCGCCCGCCCCGCGCCATCACCTGCACAGCCGCGACATCGCGTTACGCGGGTACCGGCGCGACGACGGGCTGTTCGATATCGAAGCGCACATGACCGACACGAAAACGCATGCGTCTACGTATTTCGACGGCTCGGTCCGGCCGATCGGCGCGCCGTTGCACGACATGTGGCTGCGTTTCACGCTCGATCACGATCGCGAGATCATTGCCTGCGAGGCTGCCATGGACGCCACGCCGTATGAAATCTGCCCCCGCGTCGCGCCGAATTTCGCCGCTCTGGTCGGTTTGCGCATCGAGGGCGGGTTCATCCGCCGTGCCATGGAGCGGGTCGGCGGCGGCGCCGGCTGCACGCATCTGCGCGAATTGCTGCAGCAACTCGGCACGGTCACGTTCCAGACATTCTACTCCGCGGGCCTGATGAAGGACGACCCCGCGACGCTCGCCGGCCAGCGCCCCCCGCTGCTCAATAGCTGCTTTGCGTGGGACGAGCACGGCGCCATGATTCGCGATCGTTTCCCGCAATGGCACACCGCGCCGGCGTAAAAACTCATAGCGCGCCGGCGCGCGCTGCATCCGAACGGGCCGGCAGGCCAGCGGACGGCGGCACCCCGCCATGGCCCGCGCTCCGGTGGCCGTCATCTGTCGCAGCCGCACGAAAATATTGCAGAACATGCACGCGCACCGCGCTCGTCCGGCACCCTTCGGCGGCGGTGCGTTCCACCTGCAAAATCAGATCGCGCAACACCATGCCCTCGCGCGCGCATATTTCGCGCAGCGCGTCCCACATTTCTGGTTCGAGCCGCATGCTGGTGCGGCCGCCGCCGGCGTTTATGTTACGATTGACAAGCCTGCTGGCGGCCAAATCCTGCTCCGGGCATCGTCGGTAGGTTAGGGTTGCGTATCTAACCCTCGATCGCACCGTTGCGTAAAGGCTTTTGCCGCGCCGGATTTACCGGTCCGCGGCCGTTTCGTCCGGCGTACGTAACACCAGCGACAAGGCATGCAATCCGGCTTGCAACTCCTGGTTGAGCACCTCATATACCGCCCGCGATCGCGCCACGCGATTGAGACCAACGAAAGCAGAAGAAACGAGCAAAATATTAAAATGCGTCTCGCCGCCCGGTGCCGCGCCGGCGTGCCCCGCGTGACGGAAACTATCGTCCGCGACCTCGATGATCGTGGGCGCAAACCGGGCGCGGAGTGCTGCTTCGATCCGGGTCGCGCGGGAAGGCTCTGTCATGGTCAATCTGTCCTGCGGGCGCGCGCGCCGGGCTTGCCCCCATGGGCGCCGTGCGCACATAACGTCCCATGACCCGACGCACAAACCGCCCGCGGGCCTTCGCCCCCGACCCGGACGCGCCGGGGCGGCCATGCGACATGCCGGGCTGCATGCATGACGGCGAATATCGCGCGCCGAAATCGCGCGAGACCCTGCGCGACTATTTCTGGTTCTGCCTGGATCACGTGCGCGCCTACAATGCCGCCTGGGATTTCTACAAAGGCATGTCGCCGGTGCAGATCGAGGCGCATATGCGCTCGGACACGATCTGGCAGCGCCCCACCTGGCCACTCGGCCGCCTCGGCCGCGGTGCGGTGGACGACGAGGCGATCATCGACCGCCTCGACATTCTGGGCGCCGCCGGGATCCGCCGGCCGCCCCCGCCGGCGGAGACCGCGCCGGCCGCCCTGCGCGACCCGCTGCATACGTTGGGATTGCTGTGGCCGGTCTCGCTCGATGACGTCAAAACGCGCTACAAGGCGCTGGCAAAACGCCACCACCCAGATGCAAACGGCGGCGACCGCGCCGCCGAGGAGCGGCTCAAGATCATAAATCTCGCCTACGCCGCGCTGCGGGCGCATTTTGTCGGCGAAGCTGCCATGGCCTCACCCTGACTGGCGCAACCGGGTCGGACTTGGCTAGGATCACCTGCCCGCGCCGCGCGGCTGCCGGCACCCAACAGGATTTTGCAGACTGATGAACAAGATTGCCGCTTTCGCCGACGCCGGATCACCCCCAGGCCTGACATTGTCCGGCCTCGGCCAGCCGGACACGACGGTGGACGCCAGGGCGACCTTCGGGATCGACCTCGACCTGCAGGTGCCCGCGTTTTCCGCCCGCGCCGAGCATGTCCCGGATATCGATGAGGCATATAAATTCGATCGCGAGACGACCCGTGCGATCCTGGCCGGTTTTGCCAATAACCGCCGCGTCATGATCCAGGGCTATCACGGCACCGGCAAGAGCACGCATATCGAGCAGGTCGCCGCGCGCCTGAACTGGCCCTGCATCCGCGTCAATCTGGACAGCCACATCAGCCGCATCGACCTGATCGGCAAGGACGCGATCGTCCTGAAGGATGGCAAGCAGATCACCGAATTCCGCGAGGGCATCCTGCCCTGGGCGCTGCAGCACCCCTGCGCGCTGGTGTTCGACGAGTACGATGCCGGCCGGCCGGACGTGATGTTCGTCATCCAGCGCGTGCTGGAAGTGGAGGGCAAGCTGACGCTGCTCGATCAGAACAAGGTGATCCGGCCGCACCCGTCGTTCCGCCTGTTCGCCACCGCGAACACGGTGGGCCTGGGCGACACCACCGGCCTGTATCACGGCACGCAGCAGATCAATCAGGGCCAGATGGACCGCTGGAACATCGTCGCCACACTGAACTATCTGCCGCACGCGCAGGAAACCGCGATCGTGCTGGCGAAGATGAAAATCGACCCGAAGGACAACGCGGCGCGCAAACAGGTGGAGAGCATGGTGGCGCTCGCCGACCTCACCCGCGCGGGTTTCATCAACGGCGACCTGTCCACCGTCATGTCGCCGCGCACGGTCATCACCTGGGCCGAGAATACGCGCATTTTCGGTGGCGATGTCGCGTTCGCGTTTCGTCTGACCTTCCTGAATAAATGCGACGAGGCGGAACGGAGCACCGTGGCGGAGTATTATCAGCGCTGCTTTAATGCGGATTTGCCGACGGGTGGCGCCGTGCGGCGCGTGCCGTAAGGAAGAAAGGCCTTCTTTTTTGAAAAAAAGAAGCAAAAAACTTTTGCGACTCTGCGTGCGCGGCCAAGTTCAGAGTTGGTCACGTATGCCAAGTCGCAAAAGTTTTTTGGTTCTTTTTTTCAAAAAAGAACACTTCTTATGACCAGCGCCAAAGACAGCACCCGCGCCGAGGAATTCAAACGCGCCACCGCCGGCGCGGTCCGCGCGCTCGCCCAATCGCCCGAGGTCCAGGTCGCCTTCCAGCCCGGCCCCTCCGGCCTCGCCGGCAAGCGCGCCCGCCTGCCGGTGCCCTCGCGCGCGCTGCCGGAGCCCGAAATGGCCCGCCTGCGCGGCACCGCAGACAGCCTGGCGCTGCGCCTGCGCCACCATGACGACGCGGTGCACGCCAACAGCCTGCCCGCCGAGCGCGACGGCCGCACCATCTACGACGCGCTGGAACAAGCCCGCGTGGAAGTGTTCGGCGCCCGCCACATGGACGGCGTCGCGGCCAACCTTCAGGCCAAGCTCGCCGATGTCTGCGAGGCCGAAGGCTACGACCGGATGACGCGCAAGGACCAGTTGCCCGCCTCGGTGGCGCTGGCCCTGCTCGCCCGCGAACGCATGAGCGGCAGCAGCGTGCCCGCCGCCGCCGAACGCATTCTGCAATATTGGCGCGACGAGCTCGGCGACCAGGCCGACCAGGCGCTGGAAGACATGGCCCGCACCCAGGCCGACCAGGCCGCCTTCGCCCACGCCGCCCGCCGCCTGCTCGCTGCGCTGAACCTGGCCGAAGCCGAAGCCGAAATGGAACAGGAGCCGCAGGAGGACCAGAAGGAGGACCAGGGCGAGCAATCCGGCGCGCAGGACAACGCCACCGACAGCGAGGGCCAGACACAGTCCGAGCAGGAGCAGATGCTCGCCGCCAGCCCCGAAACGATGGAGGGCGAGAGCGCCGCGGAGGACGCGAGCGACCAGCAGGAGGAAGCGCCCGCCGAGGCCGAAGGCGACGAACAGCCCGCCGGCCCGCAACCGCGCCGCGACCGCCCCGATCACGACCCGGACAGCGTCTACCGCGCCTATACCCGCGCGCATGACGAGGAGATCGACGCCGAGGATCTGTGCGATCCCGACGAGCTCGCCCGCCTGCGCCAGCAGCTCGACCAGCAATTGCAGCATCTGCAAGGCGTGGTCAGCCGCCTGGCCAACCGGCTGCAGCGCCGGCTGATGGCGCAACAAACGCGCGCCTGGGAATTCGACCTCGAGGAAGGCATGCTGGACGCCGGGCGCCTGGCCCGCGTCGTCGTCAACCCGATGCAGTCGCTCTCCTACAAGCACGAGCGCGACACCGAATTCCGCGACACCGTGGTATCGCTGCTGATCGATAATTCCGGCAGCATGCGCGGCCGCCCGATCACCGTCGCTGCGATGTGCGGCGACATCCTGGCCCGCACGCTGGAACGCTGCGGCGTCAAGGTGGAAATCCTCGGCTTCACCACGCGCGCCTGGAAGGGCGGCCAAAGCCGCGAGCGCTGGGTGCATGACGGCAAGCCGCGCAATCCCGGCCGCCTCAACGACCTGCGCCACATCATCTACAAATCCGCCGACGCGCCCTGGCGCCGCGCCCGCCGCAACCTGGGCCTGATGCTGCGCGAAGGCCTGCTGAAGGAAAATATCGACGGCGAAGCTTTGCTCTGGGCCTATCGCCGCCTGATTGCGCGCCCGGAACATCGGCGCATCATGATGGTCATCAGCGACGGCGCACCCGTCGATGACAGCACATTGTCGGTCAATCCCGGCAATTTCCTGGAGCGCCATTTGCGCGAAGTGATTCGCGAAATCGAAGGCCGCAATTTCGTCGAACTGATCGCCATCGGCATTGGCCACGACGTGACCCGCTATTACCGCCGCGCCGTCACGATCGTGGATGCCGAAGAACTCGGCGGTACCATGATGAAAAAATTGAGCGAATTGTTCGACGAAGACGCCGCCGAAGCGTGGCTGCGCGCGACACTGGAACGGTCGGCGATCGTGGTATGACCACGCGCGCGATAAATCGCCACAGCGACGAATGACGTCGTGCAGGCGTCAGAGCAAAAGTTTTTTACTTCTTTTTTTCAAAAAAGAAGTCTTTCTTCCTAAAGAAAGTCCCGCAACAACGGCACCAGCGGTTTATCCGCCGCCGGCATTTCGTACTCGGACAATTTGTCCGGCCGCACCCAGGCCAGGGCTTGGCCTTCCAGGGGCATAACGAAACCTTCCCACCGGCGGCATAGATAGAGCGGCATCAGCAGGTGGAAATTGTCGTAGGCGTGGCTGGCGAAGGTGAAGGGGGCGAGGCAGGTTTCGGTGACGTCGATGCCGAGTTCTTCGCGCAGTTCGCGGATCAGCGCGACTTCGGGGGTTTCGCCGTCCTGCACCTTGCCGCCGGGGAATTCCCACAGGCCGGCCATTTTCTTGCCCTCGGGGCGGCGGGCGAGCAGGACGCGGGTGTCGGCATCGATCAAGGCGCAGGCGGCGACCAGCAGGAGTTTCTTGCCCCCGGCGGTGCCGTGCGGCAGGCCGTCGGTCTCGATGGTGCCGAACATGTCGGCGCGGGTGGCGGCGAAGATGCGCACCGGGTGGGCGCCGCCGCGGGCGAGGAATTCTTCGGTGCCGGTGCCGGTTTCGCGGAAGCCGGCGCGCAGCAGCACGGCGGCGCTGGCGGGATTGTCGATCGCGACGCAGGCGCGCAACGAGTCGATCGGCAGGTTGGCGAGCGCCCAGCGCGCCGCGCGGCTGGCGGCTTCGGTGGCGACACCGTGGCCCCAGAAGCGGCGGCCGACCCAGTAGCCGAGGTCGGCCACGCGCGGTGCCTCGTCCAGGCGCAGGCCGATGCAGCCGATGAGCATTTCGGCGCCGTTTTCCTCGCCGGTGATGGCCAGGTGATAGGCGGTGCCGTCGGCGATCTGGGCCGCGGTGGAGGCGATCCATTCGTCGGTCAGTGCGCGCGGATAGGGGAATGGCAGGCGGCTGAGCATGCGCACCACCTCCCAGTCATTGACCAGGCGGTGGATCGCGTCGGCGTCCTCGGGGCGCAATGGACGCAGCGTGAGGCGTTCGGTCCGCAGCGGAAAGTCGGGCAGTGTGGCCACCGGCCGGGTCAACTGCGGTAGCTGCCGTTGATGTCGATGTAGCCGTGGGTCAGATCGCAGGTCCAGGCGGTGTTGCGGCCATGGCCGAGGCCGAGATCGATTTCGATATGGATGTCGCGGCCGCGCATGTGCGCCACGACGGGCGCCTCGTCGTAATCCGGCACCACGCCGCCGCGGCGCGCCATCCAGGTGCCGCCAACGGCGATGGAGAGCAGGTCGCGGTCGGCCGGTTCGCCAGCCTTGCCGACCGCCATGACGATGCGGCCCCAGTTCGCGTCCTCGCCGGCGATCGCGGTTTTGACCAGCGGGGAGTTGGCGACCGCGAGGGCCACGCGCTGGGCGGAGGCGTCATCCACCGCGCCACCCACGTCGATGCGGATGAATTTTTGCGCGCCCTCGCCGTCGCGGACCACCTGGAGCGCGAGGTCGAGCAGCACTTCGTTCAGCGCGGCGGCGAAATCGCCAAGCTCGGCGGTTGGGTCGTTGGCGGCGGCGCCGGTGGCGAACAGCAGCACCGTGTCGCTGGTGGAGGTGTCGGAATCGACGGTGGTGCGGTTGAAGCTGGCCGCGGTGCCGGCGCCGAGCAGCGCTTGCAGCACCGGCGCTGGCAGGGCGGCGTCGGTGAACACGAAGCACAGCATGGTCGCCATGTCGGGCGCGATCATGCCGGAGCCCTTGGCGATGCCGGTGATGCGCACGGTCGTGCCGCCGAGGGTCGCGGTGCGGGTGGAGGCCTTGGGGAACGTGTCCGTGGTCATGATGCCGCGCGCGGCGTCCACCCAGGCGTCGGCGGACAGGCGCGCGTGCAGGGCCGGCAGGGCGGCGACGATGCGGGCGTAGGGCAGCACCTCGCCAATGACGCCGGTGCTGCCGAGGAAGATTTCGCCGGGGTCGGCGCCGAGCAGGGCAGCGGCGGCCTCGGCGGTGGCGCGGGTGGCCTCGCGGCCGGCAGCGCCGGTGAAGACGTTGGCATTGCCGGCGTTGACCACCAGCGCGCGGGCGCGGCCGCCGGCGAGCGCGGCGCGGCACCAGTCGATCGGCGCGCCGGGGCAGCGGTTGCGCGTGAACACGCCGGCGACCGTGGTGCCGGGCGCAAGCTCGGCCAAGACGAGGTCGGTGCGGCCCTGGTAGCGGATGCCAGCCGCTGCGGCGGCGAAGCGGACGCCGGCGACGGGCGGCAGTTCCGGTAGTTCGGCAGCGAGGGGGCTGAGTGTAGGCATTAAGTAAGGCCAGGGGCTCTGCCCCTGGACCCCGTCACGCGCAGCGTGCAGTCGCACCCGGTCAAGCGCAGCGTGCAGTCGCACGACAGGGACAAGTCCCCAGACCCCATTCCTTGGTTGGGTGTTAAGGCGGGGGGCACACGTACGGTGACAAACACACGTATGCCCCCCGCCTTCCTGACTTACTTCGCAGCCGGCGCCGCCGGAGGTGCCGGCGGCAGCACCGGCTGGGCGCCGGGCTTCACGGGGGTGCCGTTGGCGTTGAACAACTGCACCTTCACCGACGCGCGGGCCTGGGCGATGAACGCTTTCGCGTCCGCGCGCAGCACTTCCTGTTTGATCTGGTCGTGCACCTGATCATAGGTCGGCGGCTGCGACACGCGGGTCTCCAGCACCTGGATCACGTGCCAGCCATAGCGCGTATGCACCGGCGTCTTGGTGTATTCGTTCGGCTTCAGTGTGAACGCGACGGCGGAAAACTCCGGCAGCATGTCGCCCTTCTTGAAGAAGCCGAGATCGCCGCCCTGCTGCGACGACGCGTCCTTCGGGTCGCCATACTTCTTCGCCAGCTCCTCGAACTTGGCGCCGCCGTCGAGCTGGGAAATGATGTCTTTCGCCTTGGCTTCGCTGTCCACCAGGATGTGGCGGGCGTGCACTTCGGTCTCGCCCGGCTTGCCGGCATATTGCTTGTCGTATTGCGCCTTGATGGCGTCTTCGGTCACCTGCGGCAGCACGGCGGCTTGCAGGGCGGCGCTTTGCAGCACCTGGTCGGCGGCGGCCTGCATCTGACGCTGGACTTTCGGATCCTTGTCGATGCCCTGCTTGCGCGCCTGGATCTGCACCGCTTTGCCGTTCACCAGCTGCTCGATCAGCAGCGGAAACAGCTTTTCAGGCGGGATCTGGCCCTGCATCTGCTGCGGGATGCCCTGGGCGGCCTGCGCCACGTCGCCCATACGGATCGGGTCGCCGTTCACGGTGGCGACCACGGTGGAGGGGGAGGCGGCCGCGGCCGGGGCGGCGGGGGCTGCCTTCGGCGGCGCGGCGTTGGCCGTGCCGGAAAGCAGAGCCACTGATAGAGCCGTGGCAACGGTCGGGAAGCGCATATGAACCTCTGTAGGGCGTTTCTGCGGGGCCTTATGGCGGAGGGCGGCAGGCTGGTCCAGTCTTCAGCCGGCAGCCGTCAGGCTTCGGTCGTCAGACGGGTTTGCAGCCGCTTTTCCTGGCAGCAGGAGACTGGCGACCGACGACCGCCGACTGATGCCTGAACGTTGACCCGGCCCCCTGCCCCACCTATTTCAGCAGGCAGTCTCCCCGGATTCAGTCCCATGTTCGCAAGCCTAGCCCGCGCCGTGTTCGGCACCTCCAACGACCGCTCGCTTAAGGCGTATCGCCGGCGCGTGCCCAAGATCAATGCGCTGGAGCCCGAAATCGCCGCTTTGTCGGACGACGCTTTGCGCGGCAAGACAGCCGAATTCCGGCAACGTCTGGCCGAGGGTGCGACGCTGGACGAGCTGCTGCCGGAGGCGTTCGCGGTGGTGCGGGAGGCGTCGCGCCGGGTGCTGGGCCTGCGTCATTTCGACGTGCAGATGGTCGGCGGCATGGTGCTGCATGACGGCATCATTGCCGAAATGAAAACCGGCGAGGGCAAGACGCTGGTGGCGACGCTGCCGGTATATCTGAACGCGCTGGCCGGCCGCGGCGTGCATGTCGTTACGGTCAACGACTATCTCGCCCGGCGTGATTCGGCCGAAATGGGCCGGCTATACGAGTTCCTCGGCCTGAGCACCGGCGTGATCGTGCATGGGCTGAGCGACGAGGAGCGGCGCGCCGCCTATGCCTGCGACGTCACCTACGGCACCAATAACGAATTCGGCTTCGATTATCTGCGCGACAACATGAAATACCGGCTGGAGGACATGGTCCAGCGGCCGTTCAATTACGCCATCGTCGACGAGGTCGATTCGATCCTGATCGACGAGGCGCGCACGCCGCTGATCATCAGCGGACCGGCCGAGGACAGTTCGGACCTGTATCGCAGCGTGAACATCGTGGTCGCCGAACTGGTGAAGGACACGACCGCCTACGAAAAAGACGAGAAGATGAAGACGGTGCACCTGACCGAGCCGGGCTCGGAGAAGGTGGAGGAGATGCTGCGCGCCGCCGGCATCATTACCGAAGGCAATCTGTACGATATTTTCAACGTCGCCGTGGTGCACCACACGCAGCAGAGCCTGCGCGCGCATACGCTGTTCACGCGCGACGTGGATTACATCGTGCGCGACGACAAGGTGGTGATTATCGACGAATTCACCGGCCGCATGATGGAAGGCCGCCGCTATTCGGAAGGGCTGCACCAGGCGCTGGAGGCGAAGGAACACGTCACCGTCCAGCAGGAAAACCAGACGCTGGCAACCATTACGTTCCAGAATTATTTTCGCCAGTTCCCGAAGCTCGCCGGCATGACCGGCACGGCCATGACCGAGGCCGACGAGTTCATGGAAATCTACAAGCTCGGCGTGATCGAAGTGCCGACCAACGTGCCGGTGATCCGCGAGGACAGCGACGACGAAGTCTATCGTTCGAACACCGAGAAATACAATGCGCTGGCGACGTTGATCGCCGAGGCGCGGGCGCGGCAGCAGCCGGTGCTGGTGGGCACCGTCAGCATCGAGAAAAGCGAAATCCTGAGCAATCTGCTGAAGCAGCGCGGCGTGCCGCACAATGTGCTGAACGCGCGCTTCCACGAGCAGGAAGCCTATATCATTGCGCAGGCCGGCACGCCGGGGGCGGTGACGATCGCCACCAACATGGCGGGCCGCGGCACCGACATCAAACTCGGCGGCAATCTGGAAGTGCGGCTGCGGCAGGAAGCGGCGGCGATTGCCGACGCGGATGCGCGCGCGGCGAAAGAGGCGGAAATCCGCGCCGAGATCGCCGAGGCGCATGAGCGCGTGAAGCAGGCCGGCGGGCTGTTCGTGATCGGCACCGAACGCCATGAGAGCCGCCGGATCGACAACCAGTTGCGCGGCCGGTCGGGCCGCCAGGGTGATCCGGGTGCCTCACGTTTCTTCCTGAGCCTGGAAGACGATCTGATGCGGATTTTCGGCTCGGACCGGATGGGGCCGATGCTGCAGCGGCTGGGGTTGCAGGAGAACGAGGCGATCGTTCACCCATGGATCAACAAGGCGCTGGAGAAGGCGCAGAAGAAGGTCGAGGCGCGCAATTTCGATACGCGCAAGAATTTGCTCAAATACGATGACGTGATGAACGACCAGCGCCGCGAGGTGTATGCGCAGCGCCGCGAATTCATGGACGCGACGGATCTTTCCGAGACGATCCGCGACATGCGGCACGAGGTCATCGGCGACCTGGTGACGTTGCGCATTCCGGAGCGTGCGTTCGCTGAACAATGGGAGTCGGCCGAGCTTGCCGCCGACGTGAAGCGCATCTTCAGCCTGGATTTGCCGGTGGCGGATTGGGCGCGCGAGGAAGGCATCGACGAGACCGCGATCCGCGAGCGGCTGGAAGCGGCGATCGACGGCGCCGCAGCGGCGAAGGCGATCGCGTTCGGCCCGGAAATCATGCGCTTCATCGAAAAGAGCCTGCTGCTGCAGGTGTTCGATACGGTGTGGAAAGAGCATCTGCTGGCGCTGGACCATTTGCGCCAGGGCATCGGGCTGCGCGCCTATGGCCAGCGCGACCCGCTGAACGAATACAAAACCGAGGCGTTCGCGCTGTTCAATACGATGCTGGACGATTTGCGCGAACGCGTCTGCACGTCGCTCTCCCGCGTCGAGCTCTCCGCCGAACCGCCGCCGCCTTTGGCCGAGCCGGCGTTCGATCGCATGCTGACGAATAACCCGGCGCTGGGCGTGGCCGATGCGGCGGTGGCGGAAATTGAGCCGATGACGATTGCCGTGGGTGCCGCGGCGGTGGTGGATCCGAACGATCCGAAGACCTGGTCAGCCGCGGCGCGCAATGCGCCTTGCCCGTGCGGGAGCGGGAACAAATATAAGCATTGTCATGGCCGGGTAACGTAACCAAGACAGCACTTCTTTTTTTGAAAAAAAGAAGCAAAAAACTTTGCTCTTGCGCTGTATCAACCTGGCGTGACCGGCGTCAGCTCGCGCGGAATCAGACGAGCAAAAGTTTTTTGGTTCTTTTTTTCAAAAAAGAACAGCTCTTCTTCCTACCCTTCACCGCTTGAATCGATGCGCTCTCTCCGCTATATGACCAACTATATGGTCAGGAGCGTGATGTGGACTTGGTGAGTCTGGCGGATGCCAAGGCACATTTGAGCGAGCTCGTCGACCAGGTTGAAGCGGGGGCTTCGATCGGGATTACACGGCGCGGCAAGCCGGTGGCGCGGCTCACCGCGGTAAGCCGGCCGCGCAAACCGATTGACGCGAGCATGCTCCGGGCGATGACGGCGCAGATGCCGCTCCAGGCAGAGGGCGCGGCCGCATTGGTCCGATCGATGCGGGATGGCGATCGGTATTAGTGCTGTATCTGGACACGTCGCTCATCGTCGCGGCGCTTTGCACTGAAGCCACGACCGCGCGGGCGCAGACCTGGCTGGCGGAACAGCACCCGGCACAGCTTTTGATCAGCGACTGGACCGTCACCGAATTGTCATCCGCTTTGGCAATCAAGCTGCGGACCGGCCAGATCAGCCTGGCGCAGCGGGCGGGCGTTTTGGCCATGTTCAACACGCTCGTCACCGAGAGCTTCACGGTGCTGCAAGTGACCCGCGGTCATTTCCGGGCGGCAGCGACATTCGCCGATCAATCCGCCCTCGGGCTGCGCGCCGGCGACGCGTTGCACCTTGCGACCGCCGCCGAGCACGGCGCCACTCTGCACACGCTCGATGAGCGCCTTGCCAAGGCCGGGCCGCTGGTCGGCGTGCCGACGCAGTTGCTGGTTTGATGACGCTGCTGTTCAACGCCGGCCGGTATTATGTGCCGACGACGCCTGGCTACACGAACCTGGGCAAGCGCTGGCCGGGCAGCAGATCATAGGGAGGCCGCCAGCCAGGCAAATCGGCGATCCGCCGCAGCCACGCGCAAACCCCTGGATGCGTTGT
>Ga0116228_10000588_pt1 | contig 28127 bp, 24 predicted proteins | sample S1TSphfallax_2_FD_89694 | JGI IMG/M metagenome (GOLD analysis project Ga0116228, IMG submission 89694) | Host-associated microbial communities from peat moss isolated from Minnesota, USA - S1T2_Fc - Sphagnum fallax MG | ecosystem: Host-associated > Plants > Peat moss > Unclassified | place... | reverse complement strand
GGCGGCCTCACTGCGAATACCCCGGCGACGGTTGCGGCCGGCACCGCACCCACGGCGATCGCCGTCGATCCGGCCGGGAAGTATGTCTATGTCGCGAATTCCGGGGACGACACCTTGTCCGAATTCAGTGTCGGCACGACGGGCGCACTCACGCCGCTGTCCACCGCCACCATCGCCACGGGTAACGCGCCCACCAGCATCGCCATCGATCCCACGGGCAAGTATCTGTACGTCACCAATGGCACGGATGCGACCGTGTCCCAGTACAGCATCGCGCCGACGACGGGCTTGCTCACCTCGATCGGCACCGCAGTAGCCACGCTGGTTGGTCCGCAGTCCATTACGGTTGATGCGAACAGTCAGTACGTGTACGTGGCGAATCGCGGCACCGTGACCACCGTGGCGCCGCTGGGCCAAACCCTGGTACCGCAGACCGAGCTCTCAATGTTCAGCATCGGCGCGACCGGTGCGCTCACGCCGCTCACCGTGCCCGCGGCGTCGCCGGGCCTGGTCACATCGGGGACGGCGCCGGTGGGCGTGACCACCACGCATCACTGAGACGTGGCACTGAGGCTTGGCCAGGACTTGGCGCGCTCTCGCTGCCCGATCTTCGGGCGACGAGCGCGCGCCGCCGACCAAGATGACACTTTCGCGTCATCAAGCGCCTACATGCGATCGGCAAACCGGTTTTGTATGTCGGTTGGCGCATGCGCTACAATCGAGACTCAGCATAGTTAACTTCGCTTCAACACCCCCCACCATCGGAGATCGAAACGCCCGCATGAGCGACTCAAACTCATCGACGCCCACAGCAACCCGGGTCACGCTCAAATTGAAGGCTGGTGCCCGCAAAGCGCCGCCCGAACGGAAGCCGGAACCCGTCCAACGGCCCCAGCAGAACACCAGCAAGTCGAAACCCGGCGCTCATTGGTCAGACGAATACAAAGAGCGCATGCAAGCCGACATGGACGCCTTGGCCTCACGCTGACAACGCGATCGCGCTAACGCCTCGATCGCTCTGATGCCTCGATCACGCCGAGGTTGTCGCTCGCGTCACCCGCGACATCCATTGCCGATTGAGCGTGGAGCGAGGGCGCAGTGCTAATCGTTCATTGAGGAACGCACGTGCTTGCAATCGATTGCCAGCCTTCAGGGCGGCCGCTACCAGCGTAAGCCCGAGTACATCCCGCTGCGCATGTGATCCGCCTGCATTGATCGCCCGGTCGCGCAGCGGCGCGAGGCCTGTCACCGCCTGTGCATAGCGCCGCGCGGCGTAGGCGAACAATGCGTCGGCCACCGGCAAACCGGTCTCCCGCGTAATCCGGCCGTTCTCGCTGGAAGACTCCGCGGTCCGGCGGAGTGCTGCGATCAAGCGTTCGCATAAATCGAAACGGCCCGCAGCAGCGAACGCCATCATCGCGTGAACATCATTGAACGCATACCAGGCATCGTCGATGTGTGGTTCCCACGCCTCCACCAACCGCTGCCATCGATCGCCCACCTCGACATCCTGCAGGGCCAGTCGCCACAGCAGCGAGCTCGCGTCCACGAGTTCCATCACGCCGGGGTTCGCCGCACGCCCAATCTCGCGATCGTAGACATCGAGTATTTGATCCCAGCGGCGCTCATCATAATGATAGAGGGCATCGTGCCAGGCGAGGTGCACCCTTAAGCTGCTGCCGACGCAGCCCGCCGCATGGGCGGCCAACCACTTTGTGCCGGTGTCGGTGGCGTTCGTCATTTCATGCACATGGGCGACGGCATGAATGGCCCACGCATCGAAAGGATCTCGCGCCACGGCCCGCCGCCCCGCATCGAGTGCCGCATCGTAAGCACCCGTCTCCTCCAGACCGAAGGCATACATTCCGAGGTAGTAGCCCTCGAGCGGGGAGCCCTGCTCCACATCGGCAAGGCGCCGTGCGACCCGATCCCGAAGTTCGCTGCTGCGGCCGAGCAGGAAATCACTTTGATGCGCGGCGAAGAGCGCGAGCGCGTCATTAGGCTGCTCGATCAGAATGGCTTCCCATTCGTCCGCGGCATCCGAGAATCGTCCCGCCAACCAGGTTTGCAGGGCCCGCACGTGCCGGCTCTCGCGCCGGCCGCCCGCCGTCGTCAGCGAAATGGCGCGGTTCGCAGCGGCCCCGGCGTCGGGCAACAGCCGCTTATCCGTGCTCAGCCCCAACAGGATCGCGCGCAGCAGATGCGCCATCAAGAAGCGCGGTTCAGCCGCAACCACCCGATCGAGATCGCCCAGCGGATCTCCCTGGAACGTCAGCGTCTTGGTCAATGCCGAATCGTAGTTGGCGATGACGCCGGCCTCGGCATCGGTCACGGACACGCCAAAACGATCGACGCCCATGATGGAATTCCTACACTGACCCGCTCATTGCGAGATTTGCTTGCCGATCAGGTCGTCCGCTTGCGCCCCTTCCTGCCAATTCGAACCTTGCGGCAACACATTCTCGACGAGCACGGCTTCGGAGATCACCGCATCAATGCCCTGGACACCCGCGCGCAGCGGCGATGGCACGGCGCGAGGGTGTTGCGCCAGCTCATCGATGTTCGCCCAATCAGCCTGATCGGTGACTTGTTGCCGTGCTTTGGCATTGAGCAAGGGGGTGAGTATCCTCTTCCGTTTCTTGGCCCAGTCGCGCGTGTCATCCTCCATCACCGCATAAACCTGCAGGTAGAGCGTGTCGTTTTTCCAGCCGAACAGGATGGGTTGATTGACGACGGTGACCTTGGTGCCGACCGGTACCTCGTTGAACAATTCGGCGATGTCCTCGGGGTAGAGATGCATGCACCCATGACTCACCCGCATGCCCACGCCATACGGCTTGTTGGTGCCGTGAATGAGGTACGTGGGCCAGCCCAGGCGCAATCGATATTGCCCCAACGGATTATCCGGTCCCGGCGGCACCTGCGCCGGCAGCGGATCACCGTCGCGGGCATGCTCGTCGCGCACCGACTTCGGCACCACCCAAACGGGATCCTTGGTATGGCTGATGACGGTCGTCGTCCCTTCGCGCGTCTTCCAGCCCTCGCGACCGATGCCTATCGGGTAAGAGTAGACGATCTGCTGCTCGCCCTTCTTGTGAGGGGGATAGTAGAACAAGCGCATCGCCGCCACATTGACGACGATGCCCTGATGCGGCGCCGCCGGCAGAATGAATTCCGTGGGCACGACGACCTCTCGGCCGACGCCGGGCAACCAGGGATCAACACCCGGATTGGCGAGCACCATCTCCTCGTAGCCGACGTCAAACCGTCGGGCGATATCCGAGAAGGTATCGTCTTTGCCGATGGTCGTCCGCTCAACATAGCCGACCACCTCGGTATCCGTATCGATGTCGAAGCGATGGGTGGCGGTCGGTATGGGCAACACCGGCTTCGGCGGCGGCGCCACGGGCGCCGGCGGAGGTGGCGGCGGAGCGGCGCGAAACAGCGAGCAGCCGCCGAGGCTCAAACCGAGGCTCAAACCCAGGATCAACCCCGGCAGCAGCTTCACTAGATCAGGACTTCCATTTGTTGAGGAATTCGGTGAGCGCCGCCGAGTCGAGATGCCGCATGTCGGAGAACTCCTTGTTCTGCGCATAAACCACCTTCCCGTGTTCATCGAGCACCGCGAGTGCAGGAACTCCCGCAAGCGGCACTCCATACTTCGCCGCCAGGTCTTTATTCGCATCCATGCGACCGATATTGACGTTCACCCGGACGAAGTACTTGTCCAAGAGATCGGCGTTCGGCGCCTGATGGAAATAGATGTTGAGTACTTGGCAGTCGGGGCACCAATCGCCACCGAAATCGAGGAGCAGCCGCTTATGTTCCGCCTTCGCGCGCGCAAGGCCGGCCTGAACATCGGCCGGCGCCGCTTCGATCGCGGGGTAAATCTGCCGCTTTTCGATGCCCACGGACGCATCGTCGGCCGTCGCCGGCAGCACGAAACCGACAAGGCCCGCCGTCAGTAAAAGTGACGCCAATATCACCATTCGTTTCAGTATCATCGATTCTCTCCCGCAATGCATCTATCGCCCACCTTCGATCAGCTATTCTAGCGCAACCATCGGTAATGACTTCAATGAAGGACAAGGCATGCACGACCGGCCGCAATCGACGGTGTTAATTCGCGAGCGCTATGGCCTGCGTGAGACGCAGGCCGAGGCCATCGTCGGATTTCCCCTCAAGTGAGCGGCGCGCGGCGGTCTGTACTGCGGCGTCCCCTGCTGCTCAGTCTCTTGTTGCTCAGTCCCGGGTTGATCATCGGCGCGCCGGCGGTGCACGCCGACGCGGCCTTGAAGCGGGTGACGCTGCTCTTGGATTGGTATCCGGAAGCGGAGAACGCCGGTTACTTTTATGCTCTCGAGCGAGGCCTGTACGCCCAAGCGGGCTTGGACGTGCAGATCTCCCCCATCGGTCCGAATGCCAGCGTCGGCCCGCAGGTGGCCTTGGGCAAGTACGATTTTGGTCTGGATAGCTCCGACCAGGTGCTCATCGCCCGCTCCCGCGGGATTCCGCTGGTGATGGTCATGGGCTCCCTGCAGCACGATCCGGTCGGCGTCATGGTGCATGCGAGTTCGCCGGTCCATGGTTTCGCCGACCTCGAGGGAAAAACCGTCGCGGCGCAACCCGGCGTGCCCTGGCTGCTCTACGTGGTGAAGAAATACCAACTCAAGAATCTCAAGACCACGCCGCTCAATTTTGACTATGCGTCCTTCCTGCACGATCCGAACTACATCCAGCAATGTTTCGTCACCTCGGAACCGCCCATCATGAAGCACGCCGGCGTGGACGTCCGCACCCTGTGGGTGAAAGACAGCGGCTGCGATGCCTACATGGCCCTGGAGAGCTCGACTCATTTCGTCGCCACGCACCCGGACATCGTGCGCGCTTTCGTCGCCGCATCCATTGCCGGCTGGCGCGGTTATCTCAAGGATCCCGCCGCCGCCGACGCCGCGATCCTGCATCGCAATCCGGCCATGACGGCCATCCAATTGACGTTATCGCGCCAAGCCATGCAGAGCTACGGACTCATCGAGGGTCCGGGCGGCGGCATCGGCCAGTTCGATCCGAATCGCCTCGAACATCAGTACGCGATCCTGCGCGATCTGAAGATCATCCCGACGGACTATGATTTCCGCCAAGCCTTCACGCTGCAGTTTCTGCCGAAGCCGTAGGGCCCTTTCTGATTCTTGCTAAGGTATGGGCACCCACCCTGTCGCCGTGCGGCTGAAGATTGGGATCCGTCCGAGGCCGTGCACCCGGCTTGGCCAGTCCGCGCCGAAGGAGCGCAATGGCTCTGCCCAGGAATCCCCTTCGATCAAGATGACACACAGCCCGATGATATCCGCACCCGCTCGCAACAGCAGCTCGATGGCCGCGGCCGCCGAACCGCCCGTGTTGATGACATCATCGATGATGAGCGTGCGTTTGCCGGCCACCCGCTCGACCAGCATGGGATCGAGGTACAGCCGCTTGTCCGTGCCGGGGCTGGTGACTGAGTGAACCGGCACCGACAAGTCGTCGCGATACCAAAACTTTCGCGAATTGCCGAGAGCGACGTAGTCGGCAAACCCCAAGTCGCGGGCGACCAGCCGCGCATAGTCAAGGCCCAAGGTAGGTATGCCGACGATTGCCTCCGCCGCGAGCGGCTGCGCGAGCCGGCTCAACAAGGCGCCGAGTTGCGCCTCCACCGCGAAGGGAGTTTGATTGCTCATGAGCAGCGCAATCGCCTCATTGCCGCCGGGCAGCGGCTGCAACGGGAGATGCAACAACGCACCGTTCACCAACGAGACCGGATAGGTATCCGCATAGGGAGGCTCGGGCGCCCGTGCGCCGGGCGTGTCGGTCAACGAAACATGGTAGTGCGTGCGTGGCATGGGGATTCCTGCGGGACGTTGCGAAACCCTACGTTAACCGAACCCACTTAGCAGAAGGAAGTCTATGCCGACACCGACACCGATACCGGACACGTCCGATGTCTTCGCCGATGTGCTCATCGCCCACGCGGACCTCGTGGTGCCGGTCGTGGGTCCCGATCTGCCCGGCGGCTGGGTTGCGGTCAAGGATGGATTCGTCCACGCCCTGGGTCTGCCGGGCAGCGAACCACCGGCGCGACGGGTGGTGAATGCCGGTGGCTGCCTGGTCACTCCCGGGCTCGTCAATGCGCATCATCACATGTACCAATCGCTGAATCGCGGTCTCAAGGTGGACCGCCGCTTCAATGGCCTGGTGGAGTGGCTGAATTTCTACTACCCGATCTGGGAACGGCTCGATGAAGAGGGCGCGTATCTGTCGGCATGGATTTCCTTGGCCGGCCTCGCGCTCGACGGCTGCACCACCTCGAGCGATCACCTCAACATTCATCCGCGCCGGCGATTGATCGATGCCGAAATCGCGGCCGCACGCGAGCTCGGCATGCGCTTCCATCCGACACGCGGCGCCATGAATCTCTCCCGGAAGGACGGCCGGTTGCCACCGGACAGCGTGGTCGAGTCGCAGGACGACATTCTTGCCGACAGCGAACGGCTGGTAAGAGCCCATCACGATCGGCGGCGCGGCGCCATGATTCGCATTGCGCTCGCCCCCTGTAATCCCTTTGCCGTTTCCCATGACATGATGCGCCGTGCCGCCGACTTGGCCGAAGCCCTGGATGTCCGGCTGCACACCCACCTCGCCGAGAGCTTGGATGAAGAGAATTTTTGCCTGTCGGAATATGGCTGCCGACCCATGCAACGCTTCGAGGAGGTCGGTTGGGGCTCGGATCGATCCTGGGTGGCGCACTCCATCTTCGTCAGCGACGACGAGATCGCCGCGCTCGGCAAATGGGGGACGGGTGTTTGCCATTGTCCCTCGGGCAATCTGCTCGGCACCGGCACCGTGGCGCCGGTGGCCAAAATGCGTGCCGCCGGCGTGCCCGTGAGTTTGAGCACCGACTCGGCCCCCTCGCTGCGGGCAGAGTTTGCCGTCTCGCGTCGCGCCAATCGCGACTTGCATGGCAGTCACCTGACGGCGCGGACATTGTTGGAATTCGCCACCCGCGGGTCGGCCCGCTGTCTGGGTCGGGGCGGCGAAATCGGCGAGCTCACCGCAGGCGCCACCGCGGACCTCGTGGTCTGGCCCTTACCCGAGACCGCCGCCGGCCAATCCCCGGATGGGGTGCTGGAGGCTTGGCTCGATGCGGGGCCGCCGGCGCCGCGCGACACGATGGTCCACGGTCAATTCGTGGTCGAGAAGGGTCAGCTGGTATCCGCCCACCACGACGACCGCCGCCATCGTCATGACGCCATCACCGCCGCGTGGCAGCGCTTCGCCGACTCCCGCTGAAGCCTCCGCCGCTTCAGTCCAGGCGTTCACTCAAAATCGACTCATGCCACTTGCCCACCGCCAGCCGTTCGAACATCACCACCCCCCAGAAGAAAACCAAACCGAGCAGCGAGGACGTCAGTATCACGGCAAACAGATAGGGGGTATCCAATTGGCTCAGCGCATAGATGGCGCTGTAGCCCAAACCACCGGCGCCCAGCGCCGACGCGCCGGCGAAGGTTTCACCCACCAGCGCACCCACCACCGAGGCGCCGGCGGCGATCTTCAGCCCGACGCTGATATTCGGCAGGGCATGCGGCAGGCGAAGCTTGAACAGCACCGCCCACAGGCTCGCGTTGCCCATGCGAAAAACGTTCAAGAGATTCGTCTCGATGCTGATGAGGCCCTGGGTCGTGTTGACGATCACGGCCGGCAGCGAGATCAAGAACGAAATGAACGACACCGACAGCGAGCCGTTACCCAGCCAGAGCAGGATCAACGGACTGATGGCGATGATGGGAATGGTCTGCAGCAGCACGACATAGGGATAAAAGCAACGCCGCACCAGGGGCGACACCGAGAAGAACAAGCCGACGGCGATACCGACCACGGCACTGGCGAGAAACCCTCCCAAGGCCTCACCCCCGGTCACGAGCAGCGCCGAGAGCAGGTCGCCGCCGCGCGCCGGAATCAGCGCCGCAATCTCCAGTGGACTCGGCAGCAAATAATTCGGCACCTTGAACAGCATGACCACCGCCTGCCATAGGAGCACGCTCACGACGAACGTCAACAGCGGTAGCCGCAATGACGAGGCGCTCACGTCGGCATCCCAGCCATCATGGCGAGCGCCATCGACACCTCGCCCACCAAGCTCAAGAACAGCGGCGTGCTGCGCAGGGCGGCGGTTCGCGGCATCGGCAGGGATACCCTGATTTCGCGGAGCCGCTCGGCGGGATTTCCGCCCATGAGCAGGATGCGATCCGACAAGAACACCGCCTCGCTGATCGAATGCGTGACGAACAACGTGGTCCAGCGCTGTCGCGCCTTGAGCGCCAGCAGCTCTTCGTTCAAGCGATTACGCGTCATCTCGTCCAAGGCGCCAAAGGGCTCATCCATCAACATAAGTCGGGGCGTGCTCGCCAACGCGCGGGCGAGCGACGCGCGCATCTTCATGCCACCCGACAATTCCCGCGGGTAATACCCCGCCACGTCCTGCAAACCCACCAGCTCCAGCACCTCGGCGATTCGCGCCGCTCGCGTGGACTTGGAACGTCCTGCGAATTCCAGAGAGAGGGATACGTTGCCGGCGACCGTGCGCCACGGCAGCAGCGCCGGATCCTGAAAAACGAAGGACATGAGCTCGCGCGCGTGGGCCGGTGGGCGGCCATCGATATGAATCGAACCGGCGGAAGTGCCGGTCAAGCCCGCGATCATCGCCAGCAGCGTCGACTTCCCGCAGCCGGACGCACCGAGCAAGCTTACGAACTCACCCGCCGCGATGCGGAGGGAGAAGTCCTCGATCACCGGCTTCGAGTGCGGATAGCGCTTGGATAATGTCGAGATCGAGATGAAATCGGCCACTGACGGCAGGACCTCCGAGGTCGGCATCATCCGCGACCCGTCATCTATGGGGCGATCACGGCGCTGATCTGCTGTATTCGCCAAATGGGCCCTCCCAGATACAAGGGACCCTCCTCGCGGATAAACGCGGGATCCGATCCCGTCACCAGCAGGAGATGATAATCCGGCGGTTCCTTGCCGATGACCGGAGCGACGATGCCGGCCACCCCGCCGAGTTCGACGTGCACCACGAAATCGGTGGCCTTGCGTTCGCTGCCGCCGATGGTGAAGTTCGCCTCGCCGGCATTCTTCGTCGACAGATGAATGAGCCGCGGCTTCTCGCCGGCGACGACCACGGCCAGCTTTGCCAGGGGTGCCTGCGAATCCTCGTTCATCAGCAAGGTCGAGGTCATGCCGTTATAGACATCGGGCGGCATGGCGAAATGCACCTGGGATTTCTTGCCGGCGGGATCGATGGAGGTGACGAGACCCTTCTCGGCATCGACGGTCTCGTCGATGGGCTTGGGAAACGAGGGGCCGCGTTGGATATGGTGATCGCTGATGAAGTGAAACACGCCTCGTTCGGAATACACCGTCGTTTCATCGTCCAACGAGCCATCGAAGAAATGCAGCAACAGGCGTGACGAGACCACCGATCCATGCAACCGCTGCAGCAGATCCCCCACGCCGATCCGCTTTCCGTCCGTCGTCAGCACTTCGACGAAGCCATGCGCAGCGCCCTGCGGACGCAACACTTTGACTGTTTCGGCACGAGCCCCACCCCGCACGGCCCCCATGAGGAGCAGACTCGCTCCCACGATCAATGCCACAGTCTTGGTCACGAAGCCTCCGAAGGAGCGCCGGCTTGCCGACGAGGCTCCGCCTTGATGAAGGCGTCGAGTTGTTCGCAGTTAGCCATGATCCGCTTGGCCGTCGGTATGTCGGCGACCTCGATCTTGAACACCCGCATCACCACCAGGATGCTGGCAAGACAAATGTCGGCCAGCGTCGGCGTGTCGCCGTGGCAAAACCTGCCGGTCCCGGATTCACTCACCAATCGCTGCTCGAACGCATGCAGGCCGAGGGTGAACCAGTGAGTTTGCCAATCACGCCACGCGGCGTCGTCAAATCCTCCCTTGGACATGAGGTATTTCTTCACCCGCGGCACGATCAGGGGATGGGTATCGGCCGCGAGCAGACACGCCAGCGAGCGCACCCGCGCGCGTCCATGGGCATCGGCCGGCAACAGCGGCGGCTGCGGATAGGTCTCTTCCAAGAATTCCAGCATGGCAAGCGACTGAGTCAGCGCCTCTCGAGATTGCCCCTCCGCACGGTCGATGAGGGCAGGAATCGCTCCCATGGGATTGATCTTGAGAAAGGCGGCGCTGCGTTGTTCAGCGGCGTCGAGATCGACATTGTGTTCTCGCGGCGCCACGCCCTTGAGATTGAAGGCCACGCGTACCCGGTAGGTCGCGGAGGTACGCCAGAAGGAAAAGAGCTCAAAACGGGCGGTCTCAACAGTCACAACAGGCTCCTCCGGATTCAGGGCACCGGCCCACGGAGGCCGACTTGAAAACCGTATCTTACATCGTCGCCAGATTCGAGTTAGTCGGCAGACTTAAGGTGCTCGTGTAGGCCGTAAACACCGCGCAACGCGCGCGCAAGGCCCCGCCTTATTGAAGGGCCGGGCCTGGGGGCGCGTGCACAGGTGCCTGGGGTCAGCGCGCACAGGCGGAGCGCAGCGACTTCAGCAGCGGCAGCTGGGCGAAATTGCGCGGCTCGACATGGCCGGCGAACAAGAACCCCAGTTCCCGCTTGAAATTGAATCCGGCCAACTTGGGCCGGGCGACCCCCTTGGCCGCATAGCAGGCCGGCATGACGGTGAGGCCAAGCCCCGCCCGAACGAATGCGAGCACCTGCTCGTCGTTGGTGCTGCGAAAGGCGAAGAACGGCCGCACACCCCGCTCGGTAAAATGCCGGCTGGTCTCGCTCAGCACTTCGCAATGGCGACGGACGATCATGGTCTCGTCGGCAAGTTCTTCGGCCTTGATGCTGCTACGACCGGCGAGCGGATGAGCGTCGTGCAACGCGAGCGCGTAGGGTTCGCTCATCAGGGACTCGCGCGCGAATTCATCGGCCTCCGGCCGCAAGATCGTCAGGCCGACGTCGATCTGACCTCGGGTCAGACGCTGCAGGAGCTCTCGCTCGTTCCCTGGCACGATTTGCAGCTGTTCGGACGGGCCACGCGTTCCTGCGTCGCGGACGGCGGCGGCGACCCGCTCCATCGGGAAGCTCGAGATCACGCCCAAACGCAGGGCGCGACTCGGTTTCAAGGCGAGCACCTCGGCCGCGGCGATGTTGAATTCCGCCTCGATCCGCCGCGCGTGCGTCGCGAAGCGCGTCCCCGCTCCGGTCAGATGCACGCGCTTGTTGGTGCGTTCGAAGAGTACCGCACCCAGCAGACGTTCGAGCTTGTGGATACCGATCGAGAGGGTGGGCTGCGACACATTCGCCTGACGTGCGGCCTTGGAAAAGTTGCCGCAATCGATCACCGCCAGAAAATAACGCACCAGGTACCGGTCTATCATAGATGCAGTCTATGATCGGGTGATCGATCTTTCAATTTTATTCGATCATCCGCGGGCGCTACCATTGCCTTGGAGGCTGGGCTCACAATTCTCGGAGATCACGGCATGCCGGCAGCGCAAATGGACTTCGGTCTCGGCGAGACGGCGGACGCCATCCGTGCGACCACCGCACGATTCGCAGCCGATAAACTCGCACCGCTCGCCGCTCATATCGACGCAACCAACGAATTCCCCCGGCAGCTGTGGCCGGCCATGGGCGATCTCGGCCTGCATGGCATCACCGTCGAGGAGGAATGGGGCGGCCTCGGCCTGGGCTATCTCGAGCATGTGGTCGCGATGGAGGAAATATCGCGCGCCTCGGCCTCGGTGGGACTCTCCTACGGAGCCCATTCGAATTTATGCATCAATCAAATCCGCCGCTGGGCGACGCCTGAACAGAAACACAAGTACCTGCCGAAGCTCATCAGCGGCGCGCATGTCGGGGCGCTCGCGATGAGCGAATCAGGATCGGGATCGGATGTGGTGTCGATGCAGCTCAAGGCGGAATTGCACGGCGATCGCTACCGGCTGAACGGCACCAAGTACTGGATCACCAACGCGCCGCACGCGGATACCCTCGTCGTCTATGCGCGCACGGGCGATTCCGGCGATGGTATCAGCGCCTTTCTGGTCGAAAAGGGCATGCCCGGTTTCAGCGTCTCGAAGAAGCTCGACAAGATGGGGATGCGCGGTTCCGATACCGCCGAACTCGTGTTTGCCGACTGCGAAGTGCCCGCGGACAATGTCATGGGACCCTTGCATGGCGGGGTGCGCGTGCTGATGAGCGGCCTCGACTATGAACGTGCGGTGCTGGCGGCGGGTCCCTTGGGCCTGATGCAATCCTGCCTCGACGTGGTGCTGCCCTACGTGAGCGAGCGCCGGCAATTCGGCCGGCCCGTCGGCTCCTTCCAGTTGATGCAAGGCAAGATTGCCGACATGTACGTGGCGCTCAACTCCGCGCGGGCCTATGTCTATGCCGTTGCCCGTGCCTGCGACGCCGGCAACACCACCCGGGTCGACGCGGCGGGCGCCATTCTGCTGGCCTCGGAGAACGCGGTGCAAACCTGTTTGCAGGCGATTCAGGCCCTGGGGGGTGCCGGCTACACCAAGGAGTGGCCGGTGGAGCGATTCCTGCGCGACGCCAAGCTCTATGACATCGGCGCCGGCACCAATGAAATTCGCCGCTTCCTCATCGGCCGGGAGCTGCTGGCGGTATGAATGCCGAGGAGCCCAAGAGCGCGCGCAATACCCGCAGCAACTCAGGCCTTGCCGAGGAATTGCGCCAACGGGTGGCGCTGGCCTCGCTGGGCGGTCCGGCGCCGATTCGTGAACGCCACACGTCACGCGGCAAGCTACTGCCGCGCGAACGCGTCAATCGGCTGCTCGATCCGGGTTCGCCGTTTCTCGAGATCGGTCAACTCGCGGCCTTTGGTGTGTACGACGATCAGGCGCCCGGCGCCGGGCTCATCGCCGGCATCGGCCGGGTCTCGGGACGGGAAATCATGATCGTCGCGAACGACTCGACGGTGAAGGGCGGGGCCTATTTTCCGCTGACCGTGAAGAAGCATCTCCGTGCGCAACGCATCGCCGAGGAGAATGCCCTGCCCTGCGTCTATCTGGTCGACTCCGGCGGCGCGAATCTGCCGCTCCAGGCCGATGTCTTTCCGGATCAGGATCACTTCGGCCGCATCTTTTACAACCAGGCGCAGATGTCGGCGCAGGGCATTCCTCAGATCGCCTGCGTGATGGGCAGCTGCACGGCGGGCGGTGCCTATGTGCCCGCCATGTCGGACGAAACGGTGATCGTCCGCGGTCAGGGAACGATCTTCCTCGCCGGCCCGCCGCTGGTGAAAGCCGCGACCGGCGAGATCATCTCCGCGGAGGAGTTGGGAGGCGCCGACACTCATGGGCGCCGTTCCGGTGTGGTCGATCACATTGCCGACGACGACGCGCACGCGCTCGCCATCGTCCGCGACATCGTCGCCGGCTTGAACAAACCCAAGCGCATCGACATCGAACTTCGGCCGGTGCGGCCACCAAAGACCGATTCTGTCGATCTGTACGAGGTGATCCCGACCGACGTCCGCGAGCCGTACGACGTCCGGCGCGTGATCGAACGACTGGTCGACGGTTCGGAGCTGCACGAATTCAAGACGGCCTATGGCACCAGCTTGGTGTGTACCTTTGCCCACCTCTGGGGCATCCCGGTGGCGATTCTCGCCAACAACGGCGTGCTTTTTTCGGAGAGCGCCTTGAAGGGCACGCACTTCATCGAACTCGCCTGTCAGCGCCGCATTCCGCTGCTCTTCCTGCAGAACATTTCCGGCTTCATGGTGGGCGGCAAGTACGAGGCCGGCGGCATCGCCAAGGACGGCGCGAAGCTCGTGACGGCGGTCGCGACCGCGACGGTGCCGAAGATCACCGTGCTGATCGGCGGCAGTTTCGGCGCAGGCAATTACGGCATGTCCGGCCGCGCCTATTCGCCGCGGTTCCTGTTTACCTGGCCGAACAGCCGCATCAGCGTCATGGGCGGAGAACAGGCCGCCGCGGTGCTGGCGACGATCAAACGCGATGCCACGGAAGCCCGCGGCGAAGGCTGGAGCGCGGCCGCCGAAGCGGACTTCAAGAGCGAGGTTCGCGCGCGCTACGAACGCGAGGGGAATCCGTACTACGCGACGGCGCGGCTCTGGGATGACGGCATCATCGACCCACGCCAGACGCGCGATATCCTGGGACTCGCCCTGTCGGCAACCTTGAATGCCCCCATCCCTGAGCGGCCCCGCTTCGGGCTGTTCCGGATGTAAACCGTGGATAAAGAAGTCCGCCGTGATTGAATCCCTGCTGATTGCGAACCGCGGCGAAATCGCCCGGCGCATCATCCGCACCGCCCGGCGCTTAGGGATCCGAACCATCGCCGTGTATTCGGCTGCCGATGCCCAGGCGGCCTTCGTTCAAGAGGCCGACGAAGCGCTGCCGATCGGTCCGGCCGCGGCACGTGACAGCTATCTGTGCGCCGCGAACATTCTCGCCGCGGCCCGGACCTCCGGCGCAGCGGCAATTCACCCCGGCTACGGTTTCCTGTCAGAGAATGCGGCGTTCGCCGACGAGGTGCTGGCTGCGGGCCTCGTCTGGGTCGGCGCACCGCCTGCCGCGATCCGCGCCATGGGCCTGAAGGACGCGGCCAAGGCGCTGATGATGCGCCAGGGAGTCCCCGTGACCCCCGGCTATCTCGGCGAGGACCAAACGCCCGAGCGCTTGCACGCCGAGGCGCAGGCGATCGGCTTTCCCGTGCTCATCAAGGCGGTCGCCGGCGGCGGCGGCAAAGGCATGCGCCGGATCGACGCCACGGCCGACTTCCAGGAAGGCTTGGCCGCCTGTCGCCGCGAGGCGCAAGCAGCCTTTGGTAACTCCCGGGTCTTGATCGAGAAATACATCCAGAGGCCGGCACATCGAGGTGCAGATCTTCGGTGATCGCTGGGGTCAGATCGTGCATCTCTTCGAGCGTGACTGCTCGCTGCAGCGTCGTCATCAAAAAGTGCTCGAAGAGGCCCCGGCGCCGGGCATGGATGCGGCCACCCGCGAACACGTCTGTACGGTGGCGGTCAAGGCCGCGCAGGCGGTGGGCTATGTCGGCGCGGGCACCGTCGAATTCATCGCCGATGCCGCCGATGGTTTGCGCGCCGACCGCATCTGGTTCATGGAGATGAACACGCGCCTGCAGGTCGAGCATCCGGTCACGGAAGCGATCACCGGCGAGGACCTGGTCGAGTGGCAGCTGCGGGTGGCGGGCGGCGAGCGTTTACCGCGTGCCCAGTCTGAATTGACCATCAACGGCTGGGCCATGGAGGCGCGGCTGTACGCGGAGAATCCCCTCACCGGCTTCTTGCCGTCGATCGGCCGCCTCGAGCATTTGCGGCTGCCCACGTCCATTCGCGTCGACAGCGGCGTAGAGCAAGGCGACGAGGTCACGGGCTGGTACGATCCCATGCTCGCGAAGCTGATCGTCCACGGCGCCAACCGACGCGCCGCCGCCGACGGACTCGCAAGCGCCTGTGCATCGATCGAAGTCTGGCCGGTCAAGACCAATGCCGCTTTTCTCGGCCGCCTCGCCGCGCATCCCGCCTTCATCGCCGCCGACCTCGATACCGGCTTCATCGCACGCCATACCGACGGGTTGATCGGCGCCGGCGAACCTGGCGCGGAGGTCTTGCAGGCCGCGGCCGCCGCGCTGCTGCCGCAGGCCGGCGACGACCCGTGGACGGCATTGCCCGGCTTTCGTGCGAATCTGCCGGCCTATACCCACGTGGATGTCACGGTCGCGGGGCAGGCTCACAGCGTCATCCTCGAAGCCGCCGCCTTGCGCGCGGTCGCAAAGGCCCCGGTCGCACACGCACCGGCCACATCGGCGAGCGTCCACGGCGAGCGCGTGCTGTTCCTGCGCGGCGAAGCTTGGCCATTCAGTCCCGTCACGCGCGGCCGCGCGGCGGCGGCGGCTACCACCGCCGATGGCGCGCTGCGCTCGCCGATGCCGGGGCGAGTCGTCAGCGTGGCGGTGCAGAACGGCGATACGGTATCCGAAGGGCAGACCGTGCTGGCCATCGAGGCCATGAAGATGGAGTACGCCCTGCTTGCCCCGTTCGCGGGAACGGTGGCGGAGCTGCGCGTCACTGCCGGCGACCAGGTGAGCGAGGAACTCACGCTGGCGCGGATCATCCGCGGTTAGCCGACGTACATGGAGATCGAGCGTGTGTTGAGGTAGGCCGGATAGTGCATCGTGTGCCTCGGTTTTGACCGCCTCACGGCTCCTTCAGAGACGCCGATGGATTGATCGTCAGTGTGACGCTGTGCGCGACGCCGGCGCGCAACAGCTTGATCTCGACGCTCTGGCCGACGCGCAGCAGCGCGAGCCCATTGCGCAACTGCGCCGCGGCGTTCAATGCGACGCCATTCAGCGAGATCACCACGTCGCCGGCCTTGATGCCCGAGCGGTCGGCAGGCGAGCCCGGCGCGACTTCGGCAATGGCCACGCCATGCGCGTTGACCAGCTGCAGGGATTCGACCTCCTCGGGCGTGAGGTCGCGCAGCTTGATGCCGACCACGCCGCGCTTGACCGCACCGTAGGTGATGAGCTGGTTCATCACCGCCTTGACCATGTTGACCGGGATGGCGAAGCCGATGCCGATGCTGCCACCGTCCTTCGACAAGATCGCGGAATTGATGCCGATCAATTGGCCGTCCATGTTCACCAAGGCGCCGCCGGAATTTCCCGGGTTGATCGACGCATCCGTTTGGATGAAGTCCTCATAACCGCGCGGATGAAGTCCCGTGCGGCCGAGCGCGCTGACGATACCCACCGTCACCGTGTGTTTGAGGCCGAAGGGATTACCGATCGCCAACACCCAATCGCCCACCTCGAGCCGGGACGAGTCGCCGAGCGGCATCTCCGTGAGGTGTGGTTCGGTGACTTTGAGCACGGCGATGTCGGTGCCTTCATCGCTGCCGATCACGGTGGCCTGGAAGTGACGGTCGTCGAGCAACGTCACCGTGATTTCGCTGGCATTTTCGATGACATGACGGTTGGTGACGATGTAGCCGTTCTTGGCGTCGACGATCACACCGGATCCCGCGCTCTGAAACTCTCGCTGCCGCACCGCGCCGCCCTCGGGCAGATTGAAAAAGCGCCGCCAATAAGGATCATCGAGCATGGGATTGACTCCCAGCCGTTCGGTCAATGTGCCGCGCGTGGCGATGTTGACCACGGCCGGCGATACGGCCTTGATCACCGGCGCCAGCGACGGCAAGCCAACGCTCGCCGCACGCGCCGCTGCCGCGAGGTTCACGGTGCTCGCCACGATGACGACGCAGGCAATGACCACGCGCACGCCCGCCGATGCGGCCCCGACCGTTTTGAACTCTCTGACCGTCTTTGCCACTTTCAGACCCGCTCCATCGCGTGCGCGACGTCAACAACCGAGCCCAACAGTGTATTATTTTAACTCGCATGCCGCATCACGCCACCTACCCCATCGGCCGCCCCGGAACTGCGTGGAGTGACGCGGAGGTGGCAGAGTGGCGTGCGCGGCAGGTCGTGCAGCGCAGTTACGCAACGGACGTGCTGCGGGTGATCGAGAACTTGCGCCAACAGCACGATCTCATCCCGTACGGCCGGCTCGATTATCCGCCGAGCCAATACGCGCTCGTCGCCGTGCAGAGCCGGGCTTGGAATCCCAGCCTCCCTTGCGCCCTCATCACCGGTGGCGTCCATGGCTACGAAACCAGCGGAGTACTCGGTGCCTTGCGTTTCTTGACGACACGGGCGGCGGACTACGCCGACCGGTTCAACTTGCTGGTGGTGCCCTGTGTCAGTCCTTGGGCTTACGAACGGATTCATCGCTGGAACCCCCAAGCGGTGGACCCCAACCGTTCTTTTCGCGAGGACAGCCCGGTGCCGGAGGCGGCCGCCCTGATGCGCCTGATCGCACCCCATCGTGCCGAAATTCTCGTGCACATCGATCTGCATGAAACCACCGACAGCGACGAATCGGAGTTTCGACCGGCGCTGGCGGCACGCGACGGCATTGCCTTCGAGCCGGATGTCGTCCCCGATGGATTTTACCTGGTCGGCGACAGCGAGCAGCCCGCACCCGAATTCCAACAGGCCGTGATCACCGCGGTGGCCAAGGTGACCCATATTGCGCCGGCCAATGATCGCGGCGAGATCATCGGCTCACCCGTCGTCGCGCCGGGAGTCATCAACTATCCGGTACGGCAACTGGGCCTTTGCACCAGCATTACGAGCGCACGATTCAAGACCACCACCGAGGTGTACCCCGACAGTCCGCTGAGCACACCGGAGCAATGCATCACGGCGCAGGTGACGGCGGTCTGCGCTGCCCTCGACTTTGCGTACATCGCGCGCTGACCACCGTCGCCGCTCGAACGCACGTCCAGACCCGCGCTCTCCTCAGCGGCGCTTCTTCGCCCGGCAGAGAATCGACAAGGCGCCGTCGCGGGAATTGGGATTGATGCCCGACAGGACCTGCGCGACCCGGTAGCGGGCGCGGGAGCGGCCCCAGTCGCCCTGCAGCGCCGATGCGCCCGATTCGTTGTTGTGAAAGTAGACCTCCACATCGAAGTTCAATGGCGCGAGCACGCGGCGGTAGAGCTCTTCGGTGACACCCTTGCCGGGCACGTGATGCACCTCGCTCTGCAGTGCCAGGGTTTGCTCCTCCACCGATGCATGGAAGCCTCGCTTCAACCAGCGATAGCCGGTCAGGCGAAAGTTCCACGCCCAACTGGCCGGTCCCTTGAAATTCCAGGCCGAGAGCTGCGGATCATGATCGGTGACCAGCAAGCCGCCGGGCGCGACCAGCCTGGCCGCCTCCGCCAGCGCTTTGGCCATGTCATCGCAATGATGCAATGAGGCGTTCACCACGACCAGGTCGGCGAATCCCGAAATGAACGGCAGATCCTCCGCATCGGCGAGCACGGGCTGATAACCCAGTTCACTGGCCATGGCGAGCGCGCCGCGGGAGACGTCCACGCCGATGAGCATGCGGGGCTGACCGCCCAGCGTGGCGAAAACATTGCCCGGTCCACAACCGACGTCGACGACGACTTTGCCGTTCCAGGATCCGGTTGCCGCCTGCCATCGGGAGCGAAAGCCCGAGTCGCGGTGGCAGGCGTCCAGGTACTTCTGCGCCCAGTCGCGTCGATCGAAATAAAGACGATTGGCCTCGAGCCCCGGAGTACTACGCTTGATGCGGCACACCGGAAAGTCTTCGCTCTCCCAGACGACAGGCGATGTGGGAGCCAAATAGGCAGCTAGCGGCTTCGCCAGCGCATTGGCGCTCAGATCGATATCCCGTTCATGTCACTCTCCATGTGCCAAATGGCGTTCATGCTCTCCCAAAGAGAAGATTAGCTTAAGTGACCGGCAAGATCCAAGTTGAGATGCAGCGCGCAGAATGGTGCGCGGCTATTGTCAAACGTCACTCACCCTCGGGCGGGCTTGCAGGGTCGGTCGCCTCGACAGCGAACAGACTTAACTGATCGGTTGATTTGGCACGCCGCGGACGACTACCGTCCGTCTCCGAGCGCCGTCCCCGGCTGCCATGACGGCGCAACACATCGAGGGCCGCTTCGCGGTAACCGGCGGCCTGCCGCACGGCCGTCAGTCGTGCCCTCGCCGCTCGCGCCGCGTCGACATGATCGACGAGGGGCGCCGGGTAACCGCCACGATCGGACGTCGATGCCAACCACGGCGTTTGCAGAACGCTCAACGGCAGCCTCGCAAGCTCGGGCACCCAGCGACGCGTGAAGACCCCGTCGGGGTCCTGATCGAGTCCCTGTTTGACCGGATTATAAATCCGCGGCGTGTTGATTCCGGTCTGACCCGATTGCATCTGCACCTGCGGCCAATGGATGCCCGGCTCATAATCGCTGAACACTTTCGCAAGTCTTTCGCCGCTCACCCGCCAATCGAGCGCGAGATGGTAACTCGCAAAGGACTGCACCATGGCGCGCATGCGAAAGTTCAGCCAGCCGGTGGCGAGCAGACTGCGCATGCACGCATCGATGAAGGGAATGCCGGTCTGGCCCGTCGCCCACGCCGCGAGCACGCGGTCGTCGCGTCGCGTAAGGACTCGTGCGCTCTCATGACCGGGATGAAACGAACGCATCTCGAGCTCGGGTTCGCTCTCGAGCTTCTGCATAAAATGACCGCGCCAATGCAGCCGCGCGACCAGACTTTGGACCGCCGTGACCGGCACCGGCCGCTGCCCCTCCGGCAACGCGGCCAGCTGCTGACGGGCAGCATAGACCCGCTGCAGCACCTCACGCACCGACACGGCGCCCGTCGCAAGAGGTACCGACAAGCGCGAGCAACAACTCGCCGCGGTCCGCGGGCTCGACATGCCACGCCGGTAGGTCGCGCCGCGACCGGCAAAGAAACTGTCGAGCAGAGCGAGCCCCGCTTGGCGACTGCCCGACTGCGGTTCCGCACAGCCGTCCGCGTATAGATCCAGCATACCGGCGCTCGGTAGGTCGGTGATCCTTGCCGCCGGCACGGGCACGAGGCGTAACGGTTCCGGCACGACCGGCGCGGCGATGAAGCGCGTGTAGTGCGCGGCCCAGCGGTCGCGCGCCTGGCCGCCGCGGATCACCCCCGTCTGGCTGAATTCGACGAAGGCAATGCCACGGCGACGGCACAGCTCCCGAACCGCGATGTCGCGCCGATAGGTCCACAGGTTGCCGGTCTCCTCATGCGCCAACAACCGGCCGATGCCCACGGCGGCGTGGATCCTCTCGAGAACCTCGACCACCCCGCCCGTGCGCACGATCAGCGGTGCGCCCAAGACTGAGAGGCGGGCCGAGAGTTCCAGAAGCGCCGAGCGAAGCGCGCTCCATTGGCGCGTCGAGGTATCGGCGAGTCGCCAGTAGTCGGGTTCCACCACGTACAGCGGCAGAACCGGCCCTGCGGCGGCCGCCTCGGCAAGCGGCCGATGATCCGTCGTACGCAAGTCGCGCTTGAACCAGACCACCTGAATCATGCAGCCGTCGCCACTCATGACGTGCCCATGATCTGCGACGCCAGCGCCGTGCCCGACAGCCACGCCGCCTCGACGCGCGGCCCGATCAACCAATCGCCGCAAATCCCGAGCCCGAGCGCGCCATCCCAGATCGCGCCCGAGCCTGCCGCGCCCGAGCGTGCATACCGCCAGCGATGCGCAGCTCTCCCCAAGGACACCGGCAGCTCGAGCTCGAGCAGCGTCGACAACTCTTCTTCCAGCGTGTCGGCAACCCACTCAGGCGCCGCCTGCGAATGACGCCTGGACCAATCGACGCCCGCTTGCACCACCCAACTCTCAGGCCCGATGCGCCCCGGCTTTGAATTGTTACGTGCCGCCCAGCCGATGACCTCACCGCCGCGATGGCAATTCGTCGTCACCGCAAGAGTTTGCGAAAAGGCCAGCAGCGCAGCCCAGCAAGGTTCGGTCGGCACCGATCGTGCGCGAGCCTCGAGAGCCGCCGACACCGGTGCCAGCAAGTCGGCCGCCTGCTCCGCGGGCAGCGCGATCACCACCGTGTCCACATCGAAAGTGCTTGCGGACTCAGTGGTCAAACGCCAAGCGGACCGGCTCCGGTCGATACGCATCACCCGCGTCGACCAATGCACCGTCTGGCCACTCGCCATCTGCCGTAGGGGTGCGTTCATGGCGGTCACGCCCACATACGCCTCATCACCCGCCGAGGGCCAGGGCGCGACCAGGCCCGCCGCGATCCACGCGTTCACGCGCTGCCTGAATGCCGGGTCGCGAACGGTGAAATATTGAGCGCCGTAATCAAAGTGCGCCTCCCCATGCAGCGTGGTCATGCGCCGCGTCGACATGCGCCCGCCCGCACCACGACCCTTGTCGAGCAACACGACGTCATGCCGGGCGCCGGCCGCTCCGTCGGCGCCGGCCAAGCCGTCGACGCCCAATGCTTCGGCGCACGCCAACCCCGCCATGCCCGCACCGACGATGCCCACACGCATCAGGCGTCACCCGCCGGGTTCGCCGCCAGCGTGTCGAGAAATGCATCCGCTTCGGCGAGCACCGCCAACTGCCGCTCTCGCGGCCAGCCCGCCAGCGTCCGGTATGGCATCGCCATTCGCGGATTGGCCGACAAGCGAGGCTGTTGGCGAATGAGAAACGCCCAATACAAATAGTTGAACGGACAGGCCCGCGGGCCGGTTTTCAGCTTTACATCGTAGGCGCAGCCCGGACAGAAATTAGACATCCTGTGGATGTACGCACCCGACGCCGCATAGGGCTTCGATGCCATCTTCCCGCCGTCCGCGAACACCGCCATGCCGAGTGTGTTGGGCATCTCCACCCATTCATACGCATCGGCATACACGGCGAGGTACCACCGCTCGATCTCGCGCGGTGCGATGCCGGCCAGCAGCGCGAAGTTGCCGGTCACCATGAGCCGTTGGATGTGGTGCGAATAGGCATGACGCGAGGTGTCTTTGATGACCTGGTGCAGGCACCGCATCGCGGTTTCACCCGTCCAGTAAAATGTCGGCAGCGCACGCGTCGCTTGCAGCGCGTTGCCGTCGCGATAATCGGGCATCAGCGTCCAATACACGCCGCGGATGTATTCCCGCCACCCCAGGATCTGCCGCACGAACCCCTCGACGGCATTCAAGGGTGCCGCCCCCGCCCGCCAGGCCGCCTCCGCCGCCCGGCACACCTCGCGCGGGTAAAGCAGCCCCAAGTTCAATGCCGGCGACAGCAAGGAGTGAAACAGAAACGGTTCGTCCGCCTTCATCGCATCTTGATAATCGCCAAACAAGGGCAAGCCCTGGACGATGAAATCGTCGAGCGCCTGCAGCGCGTCAGCGCGAGTCACCGCCCAGCCGAATTCCTCGAGGTCGCCGAAATGATCGGGAAAACGCCGCGCGACCAACGTCATGACCTCCCGCGTCAGCGCATCCGGCGCGAAGCGCCTTCGTGTGGGCGCTGTCATATGCTTCGGCAAGGGCTGACGATTGGCCGCGTCATAGTTCCATTCGCCGCCCGCCGGCTCACCGTCGTCCATCAAGATGCCCTGCTCACGGCGCATCTCACGATAAAAATGTTCCATCCGCCAGCCGCGCCGGCCGCTCGCCCACGCAGCGAACCGACCGCGGCTGGCAAAGAAGCGATCGTCAGCGCGCAGCTCGACCGGCGTTCCTGCCAGCGACGTCCAAGTCTCGATGCACTGCTGCACGCGCCACTCCCCCGGCTCCGTGACGATGATGCGCGCCGGCCGATGCCGGGCCACGGCGCGCAGCACCTCGCCGGTGAAGCTGCCGGTATTGCCAGCGTCATCGAGTCGGATGTAATCCACCGTCACCCCGCGCTCGCGCAGCTGCTCGGCGAAATGGCGCATGGCGGAGAGCACCAGCACGATTTTCTGCTTATGGTGCCGGACGTAGGTGCCCTCATCCTGCACCTCCATCATGAGTGCGATGTCGCGCGCCGCGTCGAGATCGGCGAGCGTCGCCAGGTCGAGCGAGAGTTGGTCGCCGAGAATGACCCGCAGCGTCGTCATCGGGTACGCGCGGTCATCGGGTACGCGCCTTCATCGATTACCGCTGCACCGTCGCGAGCAGTAGCGGACATTCTCCCAATCGCGCGCCCACTTCTTCCGCCACGTGAACGAGCGGCCGCAGGCGGCGCAAGTCTTGGTGGGCAAGTCCGACTTGCGAACCTTGGGCGTCATGGATTCGAACGGTGGCCGATGGCGGTTGGAATACTCGATTATACGCGCCTGCGTGCCACAGCGAACGGAGCGCACGGCCGATTCCCGCTAGGCTCGTGTTCCGCCCGGCATCTTTCGACATGTGCTATCCGCCAGCGGTAAACCCGTGGTAAAAGGCACAGCAGTCACCGGATTTTCCAACACCGAGGAGCATGCCGTGGGTCTTGGCGATGTCGTGCTGAACACCGGTACTCGAGCGTGCTCTGGCTGAATACCGGCATTGGTTTGGCTATTTGCCTCGCTTGTTCGACCCTGGGCTTCAAACGAGTCCTGTATTTCGTCAGTCTGAGCTATGCGCTCTCCATGGGCAGTCAGGCCATCGTCTTCGGCGCGCTGTTTTCGAACACGCTCGCCGGCTGGCCGCTGGTTCAAGTAAGCCTGGTGCTTGCCTACGGTTTGCGCCTCGGCAGCTTTCTGCTGCTGCGCGCACGCAATCCCGGCTATCAAAAGGAGCTGAACCAGTCCCTCGCCCGGAGCGACGCCGTCAACGCCCGTGGCAAAGTGGCCATTTGGATCGGCGTTTCGCTGCTGTACGTGCTGCTGTTCCTGCCGACGCAGTTCATCATCGCGGCGCAAGCCCATGGGGCATCGACATGGTCCGAACCGTTCGGAGTCGTCGTGATGGCGGTCGGACTGCTGCTCGAGGCCGCCGCCGATCAGCAAAAATCACGGTTCAAAGCGAAAAATGCCGGCCGCTTTTGCGATGTCGCCCTCTACCGCATGGTTCGCTGCCCCAATTATCTTGGCGAATTGACCTTTTGGTTCGGCGCCTGGTTTGCCGCCGTCGCCGCCTACGAATCGGCGACCGAGTGGATTCTCGCGACGCTGGGGTTCCTCTATCTCGCGGGTGTGATGATCGGCGCAACGCGCCGGTTGGAAGCCAAGCGATGGGCAGAATACGGCAGCGATCCTGCCTACCGGCAGTATGCCGCCACGGTGCCCGTGCTGATCCCGCTGATACCCGTGTATTCGCTGCGGGCGAAGGCGCCGTAAGGCGGCTACGGATGTCGTGCCGTGATGAAGTAACGCACATATCCAGATCACGCGATGCCGCGGACGACTAGCGAGGCGAGGGCCGGTCGCCATCAATCCCGCGCATTGTCCTGAAAGCAGCGATGCACGAGATCCGGCCCGAAGCGTTGTATCACGTCGGCCGACGTGGCCTGCTCGGGAACTTCGCGAAACTCGAAGTGGATCGGATCCGCCTTGTTGCTACCGGACGCGCTGACGGTTGCCAAGAGATACCCGTAGACATGGGTCCTCGCCAGCTTGCCTGGGGCCACATCCGGCGGCAGCGGATAGCGGACCGCGCCGGCCGTACCGATGATCCAACCCGGCAGCACGCCGCCATGATCGCGCCAGTAAACGGAGTCGAATATATCCTCCATCACGAAATGGGAGTGCGAGGCAAGCACATAGACGGGCTTGGTCTTATGCACCTCGAGCAGCAGCTGATACGCCTGTAGACCACTGGCATCGGCGGTCGGTGAATCACTCATGCTGTGGACGCGGGAGAGACTCTCCGGCAGCGCCTCATGCATGCCCGCGACCACCGCCCGAATGCCGGCATCGTGGGTGTCCCGCTGCAGCAAGGCGCTCAACCACTTGAGCTGTGCGCCATCGAACTGATCCGGCGTGGCGTTATCGAGCGTGATGAAATCCACGCCATCGTGAATCCAGTGGTAATAGGTTCGCACCTTGTGGTCATGGGGGTCGTCTTTGAGCCGCTGTTCGCGTATGGCGGGCGCGTCCAGCCAATCCGCGAAGGTGACGACGAACTCCTCCCGAGTCTTCGGCGGAACCGTCTCGTGATTGCCGATGCCGAGGAAGAACGGCATATCCTGGAATGAGTCGATCTGATTACGCTCGAAATCAAGCCACTCCGTCGCCAGATACTCGGCGATGGTCGCGGTCGGATGCAGCGCGCGGAAATCCTCGTCAAAGTCGTAGGTGGCGCGCAGGTCGCCGAGGTGCCAATAAAACTCGGCGTGGTCGGTACGCGCGCCGGCGGCGATCGACGGCATGACGACGTCACCGCAGTTACGAGAGTCCCCCGAGACGACGAAATGCCAGGCCGGACTCGCGAACGTCGTCGGTGACATCAAGAAAGCGGCCACCCCGATTGCCGCGCTCACCCCCCGACGCCATCGCCTAAACTGCACTGCGCTCATCGATCTACGGACCCTCATCGATCTACGGATCCGCACCGTAACACGGCGCCGGGCCCGCGCGCAGCCTGACAGATCAGCGGGTCTAAAACGTCACGCGAAAACCGCCGTAAGCGGTAATCGGCGTTCCCGGGCTTGCGGTGGGCGGATCGGTCACGCCACCGGGAACATTCGGCCACGGCACGTCGCCGACCGGTCCGAAGGATCCATACGTGTAGTAGCGCTTGTCGAGTGCATTGTTGACGACCGCGAACACCGTGAGGCGGGGCGTCGGCCGAAAGGCTGCATTCAAGTCGACCACCGTGTAACCGCCGAGCGGCGCCGTCAAATTAGCCTCATCGCCAAACCGATAGACATTGCTCTGCAACACCACTGAGCCGCCCACGCTGAAGTGCTCGGTCACGTAGTCGACCACGAGATTGGCGCGATGCGCGGGCACACCCGGAATACGATCTCCCGGCTCCACCTGCTCGTTGCCATTGGCGTCCGCGGCCGGACTGTTCGTGTTGAGCAACAGCGGCGTTTGAAACGTCGCCTTGGTGTAAGCGTAGCCGAGATTTACATCCAGTGGACCCAAGTCGAGGCGCAGATTCGCCTCCACGCCCTCGCGCAGCGTGCGCCCGGCATTGGTGTAGAATGCGAGATTCGGGTTGTACACGGTCGTCTCGTAGATGATGTCGTTGTCGTTCTGGGTGTGGTACCCGTCCAGATTCCAGCTCCATTGCCACGTCGAGCCGGCCTCGGTATGGCCGCGAAGGCCAAGTTCGGCCGTATGCGCCACCACCTGATTCAAATTCGGGTCACCAACGAAGAAGTTCAGCAGACTGCAGGGATTCGCCGCACTGGCGCAGGACAGCTCGAGCGGAGTGGGCGCGCGATTGGTTTGCGCGTAATTGCCGTACAACTGCAGCAGCGTCGTCCAGCGGTAGGTGAAGCCGGCGCTGGGATTGAAACGGTTATAGGTATGCGCGCCGTTCACAGGGCCACCGAGTTCGTCTTCGAGATCAATCTGCGCACTGTTGAAGCGTCCGGTGAGCGTCAAGTCGAGCTTGGGCGCCAAGGTAAAGACATCGGTCGCGAACACCGCATAGAAACGGGTATCACTCTTCACACGCACCGGGTTCACCCCCTCGCTCGGCTGGTCTTGCACGACCCCGGGACCCACGAACTCACGGGTATAGGGATTGAAGCCGCCGATTTCCGCATCGCCGGCGAAGACACTGTCGGAGCCGTCGACTCCGACGCCGGCCACGAAGTAGTTGTCGTGGGCGCCGAGCGAAGCGCGGTCGGTGACCTGGCCGGATGCGCCGTAGGCATGGCTATTCAGTTGCTGCACGCTCAAGCCCGAGTACGGGCCGCCGTTGAGAAAGTCCGTCACCGACTGACCGTTGTAAGTGGTGACCACCGAGCCATCATCATTGCACAAGAGATTCGTGCCGTCGTCGCAGGGCGCGACCTCGACGGTGGTGCCGTTGGGGATCACCTGATTGAGTGTTTGCAAATAGGCGACGCCTTGTATCGAGGCTGTGTCACTGAGCGCATGGCTGCCGTTCAGATTGAACCCAAGATACGTATTGTCGACGACATTCGGTGCCGTAAAGATGTTGCTGATATTCGCATTGAGGGCCTGCTCCGGCGTGGCGCCCGGATTGCCGAGCTCGGTATGCGCCGCGGTGATCCCGAGATGCAACTCGCTGCCCCCGCTGCGCCAGCCGAGATCGGTATACAGGCGGTACAAATCAGAGGCATTGGTTTGCCGGAAGCCGTTGTCATGCGTGGCATCGGCGGCCACATAGACCGCGAAGTCACCGTACTGTCGACCGAATTCGACGATGCCGGACCCACGTCCATAGGAGCCGCCGTAGGCGGTGATCTCCCCCGTCGGAGAGTCGAAGCCGTTCTTCAGCCGAACGCTGATCGAACCGCCGAGGGCGTTCAGCCCATAGACCGGATTGGCGGCCTCCAAGGCGGCCGACTGAATGGCGGCCGGCGGAATCAGATCCCAATTGACGGTGTCACCAAAGGCATCGTTGAAGCGCGCTCCATTGACGTAGATAGCAAGACCCTCCGGGGTACCGGCCACCGGTGATGCCGTGAAGCCGCGAAATAAGATGTCGGGCTGGAAAACGTTTCCCTCCGTGTCATTGATGGTCAGCGAGGCGACATTCTCGAGCAGCGC
>Ga0116228_10000587_pt1 | contig 28129 bp, 23 predicted proteins | sample S1TSphfallax_2_FD_89694 | JGI IMG/M metagenome (GOLD analysis project Ga0116228, IMG submission 89694) | Host-associated microbial communities from peat moss isolated from Minnesota, USA - S1T2_Fc - Sphagnum fallax MG | ecosystem: Host-associated > Plants > Peat moss > Unclassified | place... | reverse complement strand
CATGGCGCGGGTCCAAGGCATCGAGCACGATCGGGTGCTGGGCGATCGCCACGAGGCCGAGCACGGCGATGACGACGAACCAGAGCAACATGATGGGACCGAAAGCCTGGCCGATTTTCTCGGTGCCGATCCGCTGCGCGAGAAACAACGCGACCAGGATCGCGCAGGCCATGGGCATGACGTAGGGCTTCAGGCTGTCGGTGACCTGGTTGACGCCCTCGAGTGCGCTCAAGACCGAGATCGCCGGTGTGATCACGCCGTCGCCGTAGATCAGCGCCGCGCCGAGCAGCCCCATGCAGGTCAGCAGTTTGAATTTCGGCGCGAACCCATTCGCGCCGATCAGCGACATGAGCGCGAGGATGCCGCCCTCGCCGCGGTTGTCGGCGCGCATCACGAACAGGCAATACTTCAGGGATATCGTGATCAGCAGCGTCCAGACGATCAAGGACAGAATGCCGAGCGCGCTTTCCGGCGTGAAGTGACCACCGGCCGACTGCACGACCGTTTGCAGCGTATAGAGCGGACTCGTGCCGAGATCGCCGAACACGACGCCAAGCGCGGTGAGTGTCGCCCAGCGCGTCGCATTGGCGGGACCCGTGCTCGAGGCAACCGGGGCGGGAATGGCGGTCGATTCCGGACTGGCGGCGCTGGTCATGGCCGAACCTTAGCACGGGTTGTCTGTCGGTGTTCCCCTGGGCCCACTGTCGCAGCACCCAAGCGGTTATGCGCTGGTCGAAGCTGGCAGCTGTCCATGACTCGTGAAAATGACAATGGCGAGAATCCAGCGTTCCGTTTCGCTTCGCAGTTCGTAGGACGATCAAGATTCCGACCGCTAAGCCGTTAACTTCACGCAAGGGCGGCCTGTAGGATTGCAGCAACAGGCGTGTCTTCCGAATTCACGATCTTCAGGTACTTGCCAATGAAAATCGCACCGAAACTCGCCTTGATGCCCATGGTCGCGCTCGCCGGAATCGCTCTGATCGTGGCCATCGTCGTGGTCGATATCCGGGTGGTGTTCAATTCCGCCAATGTCGGCAGTGCACGGGTGATCCCATGCATGCAGGCCTTGTCGCAATTGAGATCCAACTTCACCGGCACTCGAGTCAACATTTGGCAGCACATCGCGGCGCGCGACCCAGCCGGCATGACGAGCTTCGAACAGCAGATGGCCTCCAGGCATGGCTTGGAGGAACAGGCGATGCAATCCTACGAGATGCTGGCCATCGATACCAAGGACAAGGAACTATTGCAGGCCGATCGCGATGCCGTCGCCGCCTACGAGATCGTCAAGCAGAAGACCATTGCGCTGTCGCGCGCGGGCGAGAAAGCGGAAGCGGCGGCATTGCTCTTGGACGAGGCACCCGCACTAGCCCGAATGGGCGATCGAATCAACGAACATGTCACATATTTGACGACGCTCTCCGAAAATGCGAGCGCCAGCGCGGTCGCCACGGAACAGGCCACGATTCGAACCGTGATCCTGCTTGGGCTGCTTACCGTGGGTGTGGTCGGCGCCGTCGGCTTCCTCGTGTTCCGGCAGATCATCCGCCAACTCGGCGGCGAGCCTGACGAGGTCGTGAACGTGGCCAACCGGGTCGCGCTGGGTGATTTTTCGAGCGCAATCGCGCTCCGCCCGGGCGACGTCACGAGCATGTTCGCGGCGGTCGGGAAGATGCAGCAAGGGCTGAAAACCCGGATTGAAACCGATCGCGTGACCGCGGCCGAGAATTTGCGCATTCGCATCGCGCTCGACCGGGTATCCGTCGGCGTCATGTTGGCCGATACGGACGGCAAGATCATCTATTACAACGATTTCGGCACCAAAATGTTCCGCCTGCGTGCAACCGAGATTCGCAAGCAGTTGCCCAAGTTCGATGCCGATCGCATCATCGGTGAATCCTTCGATTCGTTCCATCGGGTCCCCTCCCACCAACGCAACCTGCTCGCCGGCCTTACGGGCAGTCACCGATTGGATATCAAGCTGGGCGGGGCTACTCTGCGGGTCATCGCTGATCCGGTCGTCGATGCCGCCGGCGTGCGCTTGGGTACCGTGGTGCAGTGGGTCGACCGCACGGATGAGGTCGCGGTGGAGGAGGAAGTCCAGCGCACCGTGTCGGGCGCACTTGAGGGGGATCTGACCGCCCGGATCGACGAATCAGGCAAGCAAGGTTTCTTCCAGAAGCTCGCGGTCGGCATGAATCAGATCGTCAGCAATATGGGCGATGCGATCCGCTCCATGTCTCTGGTCGCCGCCGAAGTAGGCACGGGCGCGCAGGAGATTGCCAGGGGCAACATTGACTTGAGCTCCCGCACCGAGCAACAGGCCTCGAGTCTCGAGCAGACCGCCGCCTCGATGGAACAGATGACCGCCGCGGTGAAGAACAACGCCGACAACGCCGCGCAAGCCAGTCAGCTCGCCCTCGCCGCGCGCGATCAGGCCGAGCGCGGCGGCGCCGTGATGCAGTCCGTAGTCGGTGCCATGAGCGAAATCAACTCCTCGTCGAAGAAGATCGTGGACATCATCGGCGTGATCGACGAAATCGCTTTTCAGACGAACCTCCTGGCACTGAACGCGGCGGTCGAGGCGGCGCGCGCCGGCGAGCAAGGCCGCGGCTTCGCGGTGGTCGCATCCGAGGTACGCAATCTCGCCTCGCGCAGTGCCGCGGCCGCGAAGGAGATCAAGGGCTTGATCCAGGAATCGGTCAGCCGGGTCGAGGATGGCTCCAAGCTCGTGGACGCCTCCGGAGCGGTGCTGCGCGATATCGTGATGGGGGTCAAGAAGGTCACCGACGTGGTCGCCGAAATCGCCGCTTCGAGCAAAGAGCAGGCCGCCGGCATCGACCAGGTCAACAAGGCCTTGATGTCGATGGACGCGGGGACGCAGCAAAACGCCGCGCTGGTAGAGGAGGCCGCCGCCGCGGCGCAGTCGCTCACCGAGCAGGCAGGGAACCTCAACCAGTTGATGGCGCGTTACCAGGTTGGCGACGAATCTTCTTCCGCGCCACGCTCGAGCAGTGCTACCTCGATCGAGCGTCGTGACACGAAGCGTCCATGGACCGGCGATACTCCCAAGCGGGTCGCATGATGGCCGCCGAGAGTTCTAAACCGCAATAAATCCCGCCAGCTTCAGCGCTCTGGCATCGAAACTCGCGGTGGCCCGGCAGCCCAAGCTACGGTTGCGAGCTTCGCTGAGGCAATCCGCAAAATCCGCTGACGAATCCTTCCAAGAATGGACCGCGGTGCTCAAGTTCCGCCGTGCGCAGCCGCTAGAACCCAACTGGTCATTGCCGCACGCTCACACGCGGTCTTGGTGCGAGACCCAACGAGAACATACCTATGAACGATGCGCGCCCAGCCCTGACCCGACTCTCGAAATGCAGCCCTCCTTGGCGAGTCGGCTACGCGCTGTCCGCACTGTTCGCGCTCGCGGCCTGCGGTGGCGGCGGCAGCAGCAGCAGCACCGGCACCACCCCCGCGGGCAGTGCGACCGTCACCCCGACCCCAACCCCTGCTCCGACGCCCGCACCGGCCCCAACCCCTGCACCTACGCCCGCACCGACCCCTACACCGACCCCTACACCGACGCCCGCGCCGACGCCAGCACCGACCCCTGCGCCGTTGGTCGGCGCCGCGGATGCCGCGCGCTTGCTCGACCAAGCGACCTTCGGTGTCACCGCGGCCGATGTGGCTCATGTCCAGAGCGTGGGGATCGCCGCCTATATCACCGAACAGCTCGCGTATTCGCCGAGTCAGTACAGCGGTTATTCCTATGCGCCGCATAGCCCGCCCGTAAGCTGCATCGGCGACGGCTCGAACCCGCCCGATGCGGCCAGCATTTGTGGGCGCAACACGTACTCCGCGTTTCAAGTGCAGCGCGATTTCTTCGCTCACGCGCTGAACAATCCCGATCAGCTGCGCCAGCGTGTCGCGTTCGCGCTCTCGCAGATCATGGTGGTCTCGGGCGTACAGATTTACGAGGCTTACGGACTCGCGAGTTTTCAGAACGTGCTTCTGAACGATGCATTGGGCAACTATCGAACTCTTCTCGAGGATGTGACCTTGAGCCCGGTCATGGGTACTTACCTCGACATGGTCAACAGCGCCGCGACAAATCCGCAAAACGGGACCGTGCCCAATCAAAACTATGCGCGTGAAGCGTTGCAGCTCTTTTCGATCGGACTCGTTGCACTGAATCCGGATGGAACGCAGCAACTCGATTCGACCGGTGCACCGATTCCGACCTTCAATGGAGCGACCGTCGAGGGCTTCGCCTCCGTGTTCACCGGCTGGACTTATCCGCCCCTGCCAGGGGCGACCTCAAAGTGGGGCAATCCGATCAATCTGGCCGGCACCATGGTGGCTTTCTCGGCGCACCATCAAACGGGCACGAAGGCTCTGCTGAACGGTTATACGGTGCCCGCGAACCAGACCCCGGCGCAGGATCTGCAAAATGCGCTCGACGACATCTTCAATCATCCGAACGTCGGTCCGTTCATCGGCCATCAGCTCATACAACATCTGGTCACGAGCAACCCGACCCCGGCGTATGTCGCGCGCATCGCGGCGGTCTTCGCCAACAACGGTCATGGGGTGCGCGGCGATCTCGGCGCCGTCGTCCGAGCCATTTTGACCGACACGGAGGCGCGCGGTGCGGCGCCGGCCACTGCCGTGTTCGGACGCCTGCGCGACCCCGCGCTCTTCATCACCAGCACGCTGCGCAGTCTCGGTGGTCAATCGGATGGTGTTCTGCTGCGCACAGCGAGTGCGGCGATGGGCCAACCGCTATTCTCGCCGGATACCGTGTTCAGCTTTTATCCGCCGACCTACTTGATTCCCGGCACGCAAACGGTGGCGCCACAATTCGGCATCGAGAACACCGCGACCGCGCTGGCGCGCGACAATTTCATCAACACGCTGATCATGCAAGGCGGCGCCGCCGCCGATCCCACTGTTTCCGGCAGTACGGGCACGACCGTGAACCTGACTCAGCTTGCGGCTACGGTCAATAATTCGGCGATGATCGCCGCGCTCAATCAGACTCTGATGCACGGCAGCCTGCCGAGCGACGCCAGTAACATCATTCTTGCGGCGGCCAACACGGCCGGCGTGAGTGCTACCAATCCGCTCGCGGCGGCCCGAATGGCCAGCTATCTGATGCTGACTTCCTCCCAATACCAAGTGGTGCGCTGATGAAACGTCGCGGATTCTTGCAGCATGCCGGTGCGCTGGCGGGTTCCGCAGCGTTGAGCCAACTTGGGCTTCTCGCCGCACGGGCTACTCCGGCCGAAGACTACAAAGCGCTGGTCTGTATATTTTTATACGGCGGAAACGACGCCAACAACATGATCGTCCCGATGGACTCCGCGGGATATGCCAGCTATGCACAAACCCGCAGTTACCTCGCCTTGCCCCAGGCATCGCTGCTCCCCTTGACCGGCGTCCAGGGGACAGCCCAATACGGGCTGCATCCGGCGCTGCCGGGATTGGCATCGCTGTGGACCTCAGGCCGCCTCGCCGTCGTCGCCAACGTGGGCACGCTCGTACAACCGCTGACCAAGGCGCAGTACCTGTCCACCGCCACGACGAAGCCGGAAAGCCTCTTCTCGCACATCGATCAACAGCATCAGTGGCAGGCATCGGTCTCGAGCAGCTCGTCGAACAGCGGGTGGGGCGGCCGTCTTACAGACCAGCTCGCCTCCATGAACGTCAATTCGATCGTCCCGCCCATGATATCGACCGGCGGAAACAACCTGTTCGTGACCGGCGCTGCGTCGCAAGCCCTCGTGATCCCGACCAGCGGTTCGTTCGGCCTCAGTGGCTTTTCGAACAGCGGCGCCGACGCGTCCCGCCGCTCGGCGCTCGAGCAATTGCTCAAACTCGACCAGACCACCAATCTGACGCAAGCCGCCCAGGCGATCATGAGCGGTGCGCTCACCAGTAGCACCGTCCTCAACCCGGTTCTGGCGACCACCGACGCCACAATGAAGGCCCGCTTCGGCGCATTGACGGGTAACTTCGCGCAACAGATGCTGGCGATCGCCAAGGTGATCGAGGCACGCAGCACGCTCGGGGCGAGTCGGCAGGTGTTTCTCGCCACGCTCGGTTCCTTCGACACGCACACGAATCAGCTCAACGAGCAGCAAACCTTGTTCAGCCAACTCGATGCCGGGCTCACGGCATTTCACGGCGCCATGGCCGACATCGGCGCAGGCGCAAGCGTCACCTCCTTCACGTTGTCGGATTTCTCACGCAACTTCCTGCCGAACACGGGCGGAGGCACCGATCATGCCTGGGGCAGCCATCCCTTGGTGATCGGCGATGCCGTTCGTGGCGGCAAGATCTACGGCACCATGCCCACGCTGGAAATCGCAGGCCCCGACGATGCAACCGACCTCGGGCGCTGGATACCCACGATTGCCGTCGACCAATATGCGGCGACGCTCGCCGCCTGGTTCGGCGCCGACGCGGCCGCCTTGGCGGCGGTGCTGCCCAATCTCGGCTCGTTCGCATCGGGCTCGTTGGGATTCATCTGAGCAATGATCGGGGGGGCTGCGCACCCCACGAACCGAAGACGCGCTCGCATCCCCCGTTACTTCGGCAGGGACGAGTAGCCGCGCGGCTTGCGCGGCGGCACGACCCGAATGACGCACTGCTTGCGCCCACACTTCGAGCAGCGCAGGCGCCGCGCGACGTCCTCGAGCTTCGCATCCCAGCCGCAAATGCGGCCGAGCGCGTGGGGCATCGCTTCGCGCTCGTAGCGGCAGGCGCTGCAGGTCAGTACCAGGGAGTACTGACCGAACTCATCGCTCAGTCGCTCGATGCGGATCGGCGGGCTCATGAGTAGGATTGTTGCCAGAGCAGAGCTGGACGTCCATCCAGTCCCGACGGCGGGCGAACACTGGATGACCGCAATCATTGCGGAATCTTGAAGCCCTCGGCAGAGGCTCGCCAGGGCCGGCGAAACCAGAGGCCGAGCAGTCCCCACTGGACGAGCGCCGGCAAACCCAAGGCGAGCGTGATCCACAGCGGATCCAGGCGGCTCGGGGGCGCATGGCGGACGACGGCGAAGAACAGCGGGATCAGCAGCAGACTACCCGGCAACTGCAACAGCAAGACCCACTGCCAAAACGCCGGATCATTGAGGCCGCCGCTCAACAGGTAACCGCCGCCGATCAAGCCGCCGCAAACCAGCTGGATGCGCGCGGCCAAGCGCAGCGCGGCTGCCCAGGACGGGCTGTGCATCAAGATTCCGACGCTCATGGCGCCGCAGCTTAGCCTAAGGCGCTTGCGGGTCGCATCCGATGCCCGACGCAGGTCGCTGCATAGGCGCATGATGCACCACCCGAGCGCAGCAATGCCTTCTGTTGGTGCAACGCGTCGGCGCGGCGCCGGGGGCAGCTTTTGGCGCGTGGGTCATGATTAAATGTGCGGTGCGCACGGTGCGGCAGCGAGGGGGAGTTTTTGGCCACGACAGCGTATGACGAGATGTATCTGGCGAAGGACGGCGGCGCCCGCACGCAGTATCGCCGCTATTCGGAATGGCTCGCGATACAGCCCGCGGACCGCCTGGCGCAAAAGCGCGCCGAGGCCGACGCGCTGTTCCATCGGGTCGGCATCACGTTCGCCGTCTACGGTCAGGAAGAAGGCGCCGAGCGCCTGATCCCCTTCGACATCGTGCCGCGCGTGCTGCCGCTGGACGAATGGAACCGCCTCGAAGCGGGTCTGAAGCAGCGCGTGAGCGCCTTGAATGCGTTCATCCACGACATCTACCACGACCAGCAGATCTTGAAGGCCGGCGTGATCCCGGCCGAGCAGGTGCTGTGCAATTCGCAGTACCGCCCGGAAATGCAGGGCATCGACGTGCAGGGCGGCATCTACGCGCACATCGCCGGCATCGACATCGTGCGCGACGACGCGGGTGAGTTCCGGGTGCTCGAGGACAATCTGCGCGTGCCGTCCGGCGTCTCGTACATGCTCGAGAACCGCAAGATGATGATGCGCCTGTTTCCGGAACTGTTCTCCGAGCACCGCATCGCGCCCGTCGATCATTATCCGGACGTGCTGCTCGACAATCTGCGCAGCGTCGCGCCGACCGGCGTCGCCGATCCGACGGTCGTGCTGCTCACCGCCGGTGCGCACAACAGCGCCTACTTCGAGCACGCGTTCCTCGCGCAGCAAATGGGCATCGAACTGGTCGAGGGCCAGGACTTGTTCGTGCGCGACGAGGCCGTGTTCATGCGCACGACCCAGGGTCCGCAGCGGGTCGACGTGATCTACCGGCGCATCGACGACGATTTTTTGGATCCGCTCGTGTTCCGGCCCGACTCGATGCTGGGCATCCCCGGCCTCTTGACCGCCTATCGCGCCGGCCGCGTGACCATCGCCAACGCGATCGGCACGGGCGTCGCCGACGACAAATCGATCTACCCGTACGTGCCCGAGATGATTCGCTTCTATCTCGGCCAGGCGCCGATCATCGGCAACGTCCACACCTGGATGCTGCGCCGTGCCGAGGACCTCGCCTACGTGCTGGCACACCTGCCGGAACTCGTGGTCAAGGAAGTGCATGGCGCCGGCGGGTACGGCATGTTGATCGGGCCCGCGGCGAGCAAGGCGGAGATCGAGCGCTTCCGGCACCAGATCATCGCGACGCCCGAGCGCTACATCGCCCAGCCGACTCTGGCGCTGTCGACCTGTCCGACCTTCGCCGCTGCCGGACTCGCGCCGCGGCACATCGACTTGCGACCTTTCGTGTTGTCCGGGCGCGGCCGTGAGGTGACCATCGTGCCCGGCGGCCTCACCCGCGTCGCCCTGACCGAGGGCTCCCTCGTGGTCAATTCTTCGCAGGGAGGCGGCACCAAGGACACCTGGGTGCTGGAGGACTGAAGCGTGCTCAGCCGTACCGCCGATCACCTCTATTGGATGTCGCGCTACATCGAGCGCGCCGAGAGCCTCGCGCGTCTCGTCGATGCGCATTACCGCATGTCGCTGCTGCCGCATTCGGGCGACACCCTGAGCGAGTCGCTGCAGGCGACGATGACCGCCCTGCATATCACCGAGGCCTATGCCGCCAAGCATGAGCGCATCGAGCCGCGCGCGGTGTTCGAGTTCGTGAGCCTGGACCGTGATTACAGCGGCAGCATTCTGAGCTGCCTGCGCGCCGCGCGCGAGAACGCGCGCGCGGTGCGCGGCTCGCTGACCTCCGAGCTCTGGGTGACCCTGAATTCCACGTGGCTCGACGCGCGCGTGCTCGCGGTGCGGGGTTTGCCGAACGTCGACATCGGCCAGTTCGTCGAGTGGGTCAAGGAACGCTCGCACCTGACGCGCGGTGTGACCATCGGCACGATGTTGCGCGACGAGGCCTTTCACTTCACGCGCATCGGCACCTTCCTCGAGCGCGCCGACAGCACGGCGCGCATCCTCACCGCGCATCAAAACGACCTCGAGCCCGGCGCCGATGCGACCTCGGTGCCGGATCCGTACCAGTGGAGCGTGCTGCTGCGCGCGCTCTCGGCCTTCGAGGTGTACCGGCGCGTCTATCGCGACGTGATCACGCCGTTCAAGGTCGCGCAGCTCTTGATCCTGCGCGATGACATGCCGCGCTCCTTGCTGCGTTGTTGCAAGGAGGTGTATTCGAATCTGCGGTCGGTCGCCAACGAGCAATCGGCCGAGACCGAGCGGCGCGCCGGGGAGATGCATGCGAAGCTGCATTTCACCCGCATGGAGGAGATCACGGCCCAGGGCGTGCCGGAGTTTCTCGAAGGTTTCCTCGCGCGCCTGCGCGATCTCGGCGATCGGGTCGCGCACGACTTCTTGGTTCCACCGGCGGAGGCCTAAAGCACATGCAGTTGCACATTCGTCACGAGACCAGCTATCGCTACGAGCGGCCGGTCAAGTACAGCGTCCAGAGCCTGCATCTGACCCCACGGCGCGACCCCAGCCAGCGCGCGCTCACCTGGACGATCACGGCGCCCGGACGGCGCCTCGAACAAGTCGATGCCTACGGCAACATCTCGCACCTGCTCACCATCGAGGAGCCGCACCGGGAAATTCGCATCGTCGTGCAGGGCGTCGTCGAGACCACCGACACCGAGGGCCGCCAGGACGACGGTCCGCTGTCCCCGCTTGCCTACCTCGCGCCGACCAAGCTCACTTCGCCGAGCGAGGAATTGCGCGCCTTCGCGCACGAGGCGGTGCGCGACAGGCCAGCGCCGCGAGACCGCGCGCTCGCCCTCGCGGATGCGGTTTTCGGTGCGGTGCGTTACAAGTCGGGCACGAGCGACGTCCAGGACAGCGCCGCGGTTGCCTTCAAGAGCGGCGAAGGGGTCTGTCAGGATCACGCTCACGTCTATCTCGCCTCGGCGCGCGCCGTCGGCCTCCCGGCGCGCTACGTGAGCGGCTATCTCTATACCGGCGACGTCAAGGACGTCGCCAGCCACGCCTGGGTCGACGTCTGGCTGGGCGCCGAGATCGGCTGGCAGAGTGTGGACGTGACCCACAAACGCCCCGCGGTCAAAACCTATTGCCGGCTCGCCGTCGGACGCGATTATCTCGATGCGGCGCCGGTGCGCGGCGTGCGCCAGGGCGGCGGCGGCGAGAAAATGGAGGCAACCGTGCTGGTCGCGGACTCGGCCCAGCAACAACAGCAACAACAGCAGGAACAGGCACAGCAACAATGAGCGGCGCGGCCCGCGGTCGCGGCGCGAGCGCGGCCCGAATCGGTTAGAATTCTCCGCCATGACCTACTGCGTCGGCATGCTGGTCGATACCGGCCTCGTCCTCTTGTCCGATTCCAGGACCAACGCCGGGATCGATCAAATCAACACCTTCCGCAAGATGGCGACGTTCCAGCGCCCCGGCGAACGCGTGCTCGTGCTGATGTCGGCCGGCAATCTCGCCATCACGCAGGCGGTGATCCACGAACTGCACGAGAACCCCGGTGAACCGGACCGGCCCGCGGGCATCTTCGGGGCGATCAACATGTTCAATGCCGCACGCGTCGTCGGCGACGCCTTGCGTGAGATCCATCAGCGCGACGCCGAGTCGCTCAAGGACCAAGGTCATGATTTCAACGTGAGCTTCATCTTGGGCGGCCAGATCGCCGGCGAGGCGCCACGTTTGTTCATGATCTACGCAGCCGGCAACTTCATCGAGTCCTCGATCGACACGCCCTACTTTCAGATCGGCGAGTCGAAATATGGCAAGCCGATCATCGACCGCGTGATCTCGCGGTCGAGCAGCCTCGCCCAGGCGGCCAAGTGCGCGCTGATCTCCATGGACTCGACGCTGCGCTCGAATTTATCCGTGGGGCCGCCGCTCGATCTCGCCGTGATCCGCCGCGACGAGTTCAAACTGCACTCGCACATCAGCATCGACATGGATAACGAATACTTCAACAAGATCCGCACCCGCTGGGGCTTTGCGCTGCGCGAGGTCTTCAGCGAGCTGCCGGATCCGAATTGGTGAGGACGCGGCTGCAGTCAGGCCGAGTGCGTCTGCGCAATCTTGGCCCGCGCCTCGTAGATGCGGGTGAAAAAGTCGTCCAGACGGCGGCAAACCGACGGCGTTGCGATACGACCCCGATCGTCCGGCACGTCGCTCAGGCGGAACAGGCGCCTGACCCGCTCCTCACCGCTACGCGCCAGCCGTGCGCGCAGACTTGCGTCCCGGGCGAGTTGCTGCAAGGCGACGGCAATCGCAGGCCCGCTCACCGACTCCAAATACCAAGCGGCGTCGCCGCTGATTTCGCGCAGGCCGCCCGTTCCGGATGAAATGAGCGCCGCGCCGCCGGCATGCGCCTCGAGCGCGACTCGACCAAACGGCTCGGCCCATATCGACGGAACGAGGGAAATTGCCGCCGACTCCGTGCGTCGCTTTACCTCGGCGAATGCAACGCCGGTCAGCACCTCTGCCCGACGCCCGCAAGGCCGAAGAGCGTCACGGATCGCCGCGAGATAATCAGGGTGGCTTTGCGTGTCCGAGAGGATGAAAGACGCGCGCCAGTCAGGAAAGTCCTGGAGGAATGTTCGCAGACCCGCGGCCGCTTCGAGTATCCCCTTGGTCGGATGGGTACGGGCGACCACGAGGACGGTCTTCTCGCGCTCTGCGGCCGGCGACCAAGCCTGAAAGTCGAAGCCGTTGGGGATGACCTGTCGTGGGGTGCTCACCTGCGGCCAGTCGCGTTCGAATTGGCGCAAGGTTGCCTCGCTGATGAGGGTCATGCCGGACAGTTGCTTGAATTCCCAAGCCCGGAAAAGATTCTTGAGCGTCGCTCCGGGACCACGCGCCGGCGGATCGATGAAATTATGTGTTTGCAACACGACCGGCACGCCGCGATTGAGCACGGCGATCAAGGCGGCTGTGCTGACATGTTGCTGCGAGGCGATGAGTTCATAGCCGCGCGCCTTGACCAGTCGCCGTATGCTCGCCGCGATGTGCACGCTGGTGAGTCGCTGCGCGGAGGCGCGACGCTGCACATCGATGTCGATGAGGGGCTCCCGGCCGGGCTCGGCGAGCACGGAGGTGCTCTGCCGAAAGCGGCTGCCGGAAATCCATTCCGATACACAGAGTTCGATGGAGTTCGCCTTCCCGGATTCGAACTGCATGCGCCCCGGCAAGGCTTGCAGAATTTTCATGGTGACCTCGCGCCCTGCATTGCTCAGGCGCGCTTGCGCGCGTCGGCGATCAGCTTGCGGAGCTTGCGCAAGCTCACCGGTAGCAGCAGCACGGCAAACGGCGCGGCGATTGTCCAATGCCAGAGTTGCCCGAACAAGCCGACCGCCGCGCCACACCACCAGATCGCCGCGATGCGATAGTCGGGTGAGCCAATGGCGCGCGCGAGGAAGTGATGCATCAAAAAGTAGGCTGGCAGCGTCGCAAGTTCGGCGTAGCCGTAGCCGACCATACCGACCCGCGACACCATGAGGTAGGCGACGGCCGCGAACACCGAGACCGACACGATATGATAGAGCGCGAGATCGCGATTGCGATTGATCACCGAGAGCGTCGCCGAATGAATGTTGAACGTTGCCTGCGTCAGATAGGACAGCGCGATATAGGGATAGATGGCCATGACGCCCAGCCAGCGTTCGCCGAACAGGTGTGGCACGAAGAACCCGCCGGTCCAGGCGAAACCGAGCAGGATCGTACCCACGGCAAGAACCTGCAACTCCATGCCCTCCGTGATCGCGGTGCGCAGACGCTCGGCGTTCGACCGGAATTTCGTCAGGATGGCGACTGACAAGCGCCAGGCGATCGTCTTGATGATGCTGAGCATCTCGAGGAGACCGATCGCCATGCCGACGATGCCGACCGCCTTGGCGCCGAGCGCGGGCCCGACGATCAGTGGATTGACCAGCATGCGTAACTGCCAGATCCAATTCGCCACGGAGAAGTCCGCGGCATAGCGCACGATGCTGCGCGCCACGGGCCGGTCGAACGTGAAGCGCGGAATGCTGCGCGAGGCAACATGCGCGGCCACGCAGGTGATCGCCTGCTGTACGACCCAGGCGACGGCGAGTGCACCGGGACCGTACTTGAGCATGACCAGCGGCACGGCGAGCAGGTAATACGCGATCTGACCCACGATCTCGATCATGGCGACGCTGCGATAGTCCAGGCCGCGCTCCAACCGGACGCTCGCCGGAATCGCCAGCAGCTGCAGGGGCAGGCCGACGATGACGATGCGCATCACCGGCTCGAATCCTTCGACGCCGGTCCACTTCGCCAGCGTGCCGGCACCGAGTTCGATCGACCCGAGAATCGCGACGCCCATGCCTAACAGGATCGAGTAGGCCGTTCCGAAGGACGCTTCGGCGACTTCACCCTCGTGGCGCAGGAAATATACGCCGACACCGGCGGCGCCGATCGCGACTGCATACTGATAAATGTTGATTCCCGCGACGTAGGCTCCGTAATTCGCAGGCCCGAGCACCCGGGTGATGAGGATCACACCGACGAATTTCAGCGCGATCGAGATGATCTGCCGCACGGCGAGGAAAGCCCCGCCTCGCAAAGCGGCTCGCCGGAGCCGGGGTTCGGGTGGCATACGCGACTACACTCTATCCCGTAGCCGCTGGACGCGCGGATCGCTTCGCAGGATGTCGATCAGACGGCCGGCACGCTGCGACCAAGTTACCGCCGCATGGTTCCCCTGTCTCGAGTTGCGCAGTTCTCCCGACGGGGTAAAAAGCGCGGCGAACTCTCGTTCGTCATGAATGATGTGCAGAGCGTTTCCGTGCCAGTGCGCAGCCGGGATGTCCGTGGAAATGACTTCCATCCCTGAGTTGAGGCAATGATGGAAGCGCAGCGGATCGAGATAGCGTGTCTGCCGTGCGGCCTGCACGTACGGTGCGAAGCTCACCGCATAACGAGCCAACAAGCCGGGTAGATCCACCGACGTGTAAGGACCGTGGTAGCGAACGTTCGCATGCGCCGCGACCAGTTCGTCGAGCTGCGCGCGCACCGAGGCCGCGACCTGGCCATGAATCTGGAAGCGCAGCTGCGGGCAGACGGCCAGGATGCGGCTGAGCAGCTCGAAATCGAAGCGGCGATCGATGCTCGACAGGATCAGGATGTCACGACGATCGACGCCCGGTCGCGGCAATAGTCCGACTTCCGCGGCATTGCCGAGGTGCTTGGCGCCCGGGAATAACTCGGTCAGGTTGGGTGCCGCAATGAGCGTGAGATCCGAGCATCGGTACATGACCCGAATCGCCAACCAGCGACGCACGCGGCGTACGCCTTCGTGCGGGTATTGGAGGTCATCGTGCATGTCGAGGCACCAGACGCCTCGCGGCGCAGCAAGGCGCAATAGTGCTGTGACATAGGGATAGATGGTGTTGGTCGAATTGAAATACACCGGAATCTTGCCGTCCCGGGCCTGCTTGCGTAACAAGCCGAGCAGGCGAATGAACGGCATGGAACGAGCCGTATCGCGCGCATGCGGTCCCGTGACGACCGGAATTTTCTTCAGCTGGATATACCAAACCTCGAAATCCGCCCGAAGCGCCGCCACCAGACCGAGGCGGAAATCGACCTCCGGCTTGCGGCAGGTGAATACGAAAAATCGAAATTCAGACAATGAATCTGATCGTCCCTGTCGTTGCACAAAGTATTATCACCCGAGACGCCTCGCGCTTTTGCTAAATTGGACTTAAATACACGATGCCGGTCGACGAGGAGCGTTTTCATGAAGAGAGTTGCCATGATCGTCATCTGGTTCGGGCCATTGCCCCGCTGGTTTTCGCTCTATCTTGAGTCTTGCCGCTGGAATCCGACAATCGACTTCTTCGTCATCTGCGACGCGCCGGCGCCGGACGATGTCCCGCCGAACGTCCGCTTCATCAGGTACTCGTTCCGAGACTACCTGGCTTTCGTCGCCGCAAGGCTCGGCATCCCGGTGCAGTGGCAGGATCCATTCAAGCTGTGCGACATCAAGCCCATGATCGGTTATCTGCACGAGGACCTCATTCGCGGCTATGATTTTTGGGGTTATGGCGACAGCGACGTGATCTATGGCGATATTCGCCGCTTCATGGGGGAAGAGGAACTGCGCCACGATGTCATTTCGACTCACGAACATATCGTTTCGGGACACTTTGCGCTGCTGCGCAACTCGGAACGGATCAATCGCGTGTTCCGTCGGATCCGGCATTGGCGTTACCTCGTCACGACGCCGGTTCACAAGGGCTTCGATGAGCGGATCTTTTCGATGTTGTTCGTCGAACAGAAGCGCAAGCAACACGCCATCCATCGCCTGCTGATTCCCTGGATCGGCGGCGCCTTGCTGCGTGAACAGTACTCCACGAGCCTTGCCGGCTTGCCCTGGATCGACGGATCGGGGAACTTTCCCGCCATGTGGTTTTGGCAGTCGGGTAAGTTGACCGCGGACAATGCGGGCGACCGGGAATTCCTCTATGTTCATTTCACGCACTGGGCATCTGCCCGCTGGACCGGAACCTCGAAGGCCGTCTGGCACGATGTGGATCCTCTGGTACAGGTCACCGGCAAGCGCCCCGAGGCATTTTCCATCAGTGCTCGCGGATTCCGGGACTTGTCTGCCACCGTCAATTGAACCGCGAGCACTGACATGGCGGTCCTGAGCAGTTTGAATCGATTGAAGCCGCTGCGTTTGCTGCTGGTGACACTGAAACGCCTTTATCTGACCCGGGTTTGGGGCATGGACCTCGATCCGAGCTGTCAGTTTTCGTTGAGCACGCGCTTCGACCGCACGTTCCCACGCGGCATCCACGTCGGAGCGGAAACCTACGTGGCATTCGAAGCGGCGATTCTCAGTCACGAGATGATCCGGGCGATGTATGTGCACACGCGCATCGGCAAGCGCTGCTTCATCGGCGCCCGCAGCATCATCATGCCCGGGGTCGTCATCGGCGACGGCTGTGTCGTCGCGGCCGGCAGCGTCGTGACCAAGGATGTCCCGGCGGGCTCGATCGTCGCGGGCAATCCGGCGAGGATCATCAAGTCCGACATCGAGGTCGGGCCATTCGGTCGCCTGCGTCACAGCTCACCGGATCCCGATTCCCGACCAACGCCGCGACATCCCTGACCCGGTCGCTCATTTTGTGCTGATTGCGGCGCGGCCTTCGCGCGAGCGCAGGCGCAGGCGCTCGATCGCGGTCGTAAGTTTTCGACCCGTCCACACCTCCAAGTACCGGTAGATCGGAACCGAGACGGCAATGCTCACGACCAGGATGAAGCCGATGTAGGCCGCATGCGACAGCGCCGAATGAATCGTGAAGAGCCGATGCCAGAGTCTCTGTCCGAAGCCGAGTATGAATCCGTGGACGAGATAGAGGCTGTACGAGGCATCGCCGAGCAACAATAGGTAAGACCATTTCGGCAGCCGTCCCGACCGTTCGAGCGTGACCGCCGCAATGACCAGCAAACTGCACGGAATACCGATCATCACGGGTCGAAGCGAGACGAGACCATGCAGGTCGGCATGGAACGTATATAGGTAGGCGGTGATTGCGGCGAGGATGGCGAAAAGAAAGGCCGGCCACCGGCTGCTTGGCGCGTTCCCGAGCTTGAATGCGGCCGCGACCACGATGCCGAGGCAAAACTCCAGCATCAGCGGATCGGTATAGGTCAGGTAAGCTGGGTTTTCGACCGGATGCTGGTGTCCCAAGGCAACCAGCAGCGCGATCACCGGCAGCACGAAAAAGGCGTTGTAGCGGCTGCGGATGAACAGCGCCAGGGCAAACAAGACGTAAAAGAACATCTCATAATTGAGCGTCCACCCCTGGCCGATCAGCGGCTCGAGGTTGTGCGCGCGCGGATTCCAGTGGGGGATGAACAGGATCGACGCCAAATAGGCGACGACGTCGGGCGACTCCCGGTTGAAACTTCGCGGCAGCAGCACGACCATGGCGAACATCGCCGTGGTGAGGATCAAGTACAAGGGTACGATGCGTATCAGCCGTTTGACGAGAAAGTCCCCGGGACGCATGCGCAGATCGAAGCTCGTGTAGAACATGATGAAGCCGCTGAGCACGAAGAACACGTCCACGCCGTAGGCGCCGAGATCGAAGTCGAGCAGGTGGCCTTCATGTCCGAGCAGGCTGTTCGCGGCATGCGAAACGACGACCGCGACGGCCGCAAATCCGCGCAGGTACTGGATCGATGCGAGCTTCCGGCTCTCGATCGCCGGGCGCAGCGAATCTACAGCTTGCATGATTCAGCATATGCCAATATCGTCACCTCGCACTCGTTCATTTTCTCGCGCCTGTCCCCTGTTGGAAATACGTGCAAACAGCGCCTCGCAGCGAACTTCCAGAGACCAAGTACCGACCTGACATCGATGGTTTGCGCGCCATTGCGGTCACATCCGTCGTGCTGTACCACGCCTGGCCGAAACGCATCGTCGGCGGCTTCGTCGGTGTGGATATTTTCTTCGTCATCTCGGGGTATTTGATTTCCTCGATCATCATGTCGGAGCTCGAGCGCGGCAGGTTCAGCATCTTCAACTTCTACTCGAGAAGAATACGGCGAATATTCCCCGCGTTGCTGGCGATGTTGACGGTCACCGTGGGCTTCGGGTGGTACGTTATGTTGCACGGGGAGTTTCGGCAACTCGGGAAGCACGTCGCTGCCGGTGGTCTGTTCGTGTCGAATCTCGTGTTCTGGAACGAGGCGGGCTATTTCGACAACCTGGGAATCACCAAGCCGCTGCTGCATCTTTGGTCGCTCGGAGTGGAAGAGCAGTTCTATTTGATCTGGCCGCTGCTCCTCTGGGTCGTTTTCAAGTGGCGATTCCGCTTCATCACCGTGATCTCGGTGATCCTCTGTGCGTCGATGGCCTATAACGTGCTGACGGTGACGACCGATCCGACGGCGGCGTTCTATTCACCGCTGACGCGATTCTGGGAACTGATGGGCGGCGGAGTCGCCGCGTACCTGCGCCAACACGGCCGGCCATGGGGTCGAATCAGTCGGGAACTCGCGTCCGTCTCCGGCATCGGCATGCTCTTGCTCGGATTCGCCATCATCAGATCGCAAAACGCCTTTCCCGGCTGGTGGGCGTTGTTACCCACCGGCGGGGCGTTTCTCCTCATCATGGCCGGCCCGAACGCTGCCATCAATCGGCACGCCTTGAGCCTGAAGCCGGCGGTCGGCCTGGGTTTGATCAGCTATCCGCTCTACCTGTGGCATTGGCCGCTCCTCTCGTTCGGTTACATCATCAGCGGCGGCAGACCTCACGCGCACGCCAAGTTTGTACTGGTCCTCGCCGCGCTACTGCTGGCCGTGCTCACGTATCGAGGGATCGAGCTGCCGCTGCGCCGAAGCGGGAATCGTCGCCGACTGGTCGGTATCCTCTCTGCGGGCATGCTGGTCGTCACCCTCCTCGGGGCAATGATCTTCACCGGCGTGGTCCGCGAGCGCATCGCTACGCACGGAGCCGACCGCTATCTCAACGCGCTGAACGACAGCGATTTTCCGGGACCGAGCTTCGTGCCGTTTTCCTACGAGGGGGTCGAATTCCAGAAAATAACGAGTCGCGCACCGGGCGTGACGATCTTCCTGGGCGATTCAGTGGTCCAGCAATATGGTCCCTACTTGGAACAGGCGCTCGCGGCGAAGCCGACGGTCTACCACTCGGTCATCTTTGCGACGATCGGCGGTTGCCCACCGATTCAACATACTTTTCGCCTACCGTTCGTGCAGTTCCCGCTCTGTCCGCGAACGGTGGACGCCGCCTACGATCTTGCCAACACGGCCGCGATCGACACGGTCGTGATCGGCGCATCCTGGTTTGTCTACTTCACCGAACGCGGCCAGGATCTATGGTTCGATACGGGCGCGACGAGTGTGCAGTTCCCGGATCCCGATGCTTTGCGGCATGGCTACGCTTCGCTCGAGCAGAGCATCGAGCTGCTGCGCGCCCATGGGAAGCGTGTATTCCTGATCTCGCAACCGCCCATGGGGCCGCAGTTCGACCCAAGCAACATGGTATCCGGATCGCGGTTCGGGGAAATTCGGCCGATTCCCCGGATCGAGGATCTGTTCTTGGACCAATTTCTAGCGCGCTATGCAGAGCAACGTCGCGCCTTGGTGCAGATCGCCGCTGCAACGGGCGCGCATTTGATCGATCCCACTGATTTTCTTTGCAAAGAGAACCGCTGCCCAGTCCTCGATGCGGACGGCACGCCTCTGTACACGGATGGTATCCACATGCGTCCGCGTTATGTCCGACGCGCGGCGGGGTATTTGCAGCAGACGATCGAGGGGCCCTAGTGCTGCGGCGCGTGCATTCACGGGCTGTGAAATCGACGCGACGGCGGTAAAGTGGCGGTCATGAAAAGTCCGCTGGTCCGATTGTTCGCTGTCACGGAGCAACTCCTGCTCCTGTTCATCTGGCTGGTGCTGGTGATGAATTTGTTCTTCACCTGGCAAAACTTCGTCAATCCCTTGGGCGACGCGATCGGTGACACGCGCTCCGCCCCGGACACGCTCTCGCACAATATTCTTTTGGCGATGTATTTCGTCATTTTCGTGCTCTCGCTGACGCGTATCAAGCTCATGATCCGCACCCTGCTCGAGAACGGGCTCTTGCTGGTGCTTTCGCTGTGGATACTCCTCAGCATCACCTGGGGTTCGGATCCCGCGACAGCCTCGAGCGCGGTGATCCGATTCCTCGTTTTCGTGGTGTTCTCGGCCTACCTGGTTTCGCGGTACGACACGACCGAATTCGTCGCGTTCCTGACGAGAGGCTTTGCCTTCAGCGTGTTTGCCTCGTTTGCCGTCATGGTCCTCGTGCCGAGACTCGGGCACAGCAATATAGCGGGCGGCTACCAGAACGCCTGGCGCGGCGCGTTTACCCATAAGAACTGGCTGGGCGCCGCGATGTCTGTCGGGATTGTCGTCGCCGCCTACTCGTACCATCTGCGGGCCAACTCGCGCCTGCTTGCCGCATTCACATTCTTGGGCGGCCTGGTACTGCTGTTTATGTCGCGATCCGCGACGTCCCTGATTGCGACCGCCACCTCGCTGCTGGTGGCGATCGGCGGCCTGGCGCTGCAATCCGAAGGGAAAAAGTCGCCGCTGCGCGGCATCGCCCTGCTCGCGATCGCGGTCGCGATCGTCGGCATCCTGGTATTTCCCCTGCTCGATATCGAAATCGGCAAGTTACCCAAGATCATAGGACGTTCGAGCGATCTGACGGGGCGAGCGGAGGTCTGGCGGGCGGTCAAAATGGCGATCCACGACAGGCCGCTGACCGGTTATGGGTACGGGTTTTGGAGCATGCCGAGCGTCATGAAGGACAATATCTGGACCTCCGCCGGATGGGAGGTCCCGCACGCGCACAACACCTGGCTCGATGCCTGGTTGCAATTGGGACTCATCGGATTGCTCCTGACCGGACTCGTCTGGTTGCTCGCTGTCTGGCGCGCGGCGTGGCTGGCTCTGGTGAGCAATGCAAAAGGCGCGCTGTTCTTGCTGACCATATTGCTCGGCTGTCTGTCTCGCAGCGCGGCCGAGACGGTGATGTTCGCTCCGGCTTTGACTTCGTTGTTCTGGCTGTTGACCGCGTACATGTATGTCGGCCGGATCAATCGCGAGCGGCGTCTCGAGAAAAAGATCGCCGCTCCCGAGCCGCGATCGATCTTGAACCGGCCGACGGCACCGGCCGCGGCGATGCTCGGCGTGTCGAAATCGCCGTCGTGAGCCTGCCATGCGGCCGCGTGCGGTCTGCAACTCGATGCGTCGCGACCGTGAGTCTTGCTGCATGCTGGGGATTGTTCGCCGGTGTTTGCACCGTCGCGGCGCCCGCTGCCGCGGCAGATCCTTGGCGCGGGCTGAGCAACGCCGATTCCTACAGTTTCGCGTCGAATCGCTTGAATTTTCCAACCGGCTTGCGTCCCGGAGGACTTTCGGCCCTCGGCCAGGTATTCAACAACTCGCCCCCCTACGCCATTTCGAGCATCCGTTTTCTGTATGCGAATTTTTATGTGCTCACCGACGGCAGCCCCAAGCCGGAGCGTACTCCGGGCAACGAGAACTCGATCGACTTCGCCACCGTTTTCATCGACGGCCATGCTTATGCCGTGACGTTCAACGGCGAACCGCAGACGGTCCTGCAGGACGGGGCTTTCGTCTGGAGCGATCCCTTGCGGGACGGCGCCGGCAACCTGGTCAGCCTGCCGGCGAATTCGCATTACCTGATTCGCACCAGCCGTAGCGCTCCGGCCACCGGGGGCCTCGTGGTCGGCATGGGCAATTTCGGCGTCCAGCCGCGCTACACCAATCGCAGCCTCGGTGAGGGCGTCGAATATACCGCCGCACCCCAATTCGCCAAGCGCACCGCGGGAGTCGTCGCCGCGTATTCACAAGGCTCGGCCGCGATCGCTCCGGCCATCGCGATCGCCAAGGGTTGGGACGGCAGCGCCGTTTATTTGCTCGTCGGTGACAGCATCGGCGTGGGACAGGCCGATTATGATTTCGGTGCCCGAGGCGTCGTCGGTTACCTCGAGCGCGGGCTCGACGATGACCTCAAATCCAAGCGCCGAAACTTTGCCACGATGACCATTTCGGGCACCCGACCCGATGACCAAGCATCGGTGCGGCCGGGCGAGTACCAACTGCGTTGGCAGGCCCTGCACTCGATACCGAACCGGCCCTTCAACGCGATCATCTCGGAAATGGGGCAGAACAGCCCCGCTATTGCCGGTGCCTCGCTACCTGCATTTCAGGAGTTGGAATTGCGCTGGTGGGCCTTTTGGCATGAGGCCTGCCCCGATTGCACGATATTTCAGACCACCTTTCCGCCGCACGCGGGCGCGGCCCGGAACAGCAAGTGGACCTCCACGGCCGATGAAACCACGGACTATCCGCATGGCATGCGCTGGCAGGCCAGCGACTGGTTTCGCACGGGCGCACTACCAGCCTATGTGAAGGTGCTCGACGTGACGCCGGCTTTTACCGACGCGATTCGACCCGGCGTATGGAAGACGGATGCTTGGCTGGGCACGGTCGCAGCGAGCGTTGCGGTCGGCGATGATCACGTCAGCGTCAATGCGGCGCGCGCTCCGACGATCGGCGACGCGATCGTCATCAATCCCGGTGCTGCCGGTGCAGAGTCACGCAACATCGTCGCTGTCGCGGGCGATGGTCCATGGACCCTGGCGGTGAATGCGGCCTTCTCGAATGCCCATGCGGCCGGCGATGCGGCGGCACTTGCCTACACGGTCGACGGAACGCATCCTACGAGCACCCTGCACAAGGCGGCTGCAAGTCTGATCGAGACTTACAAGTCCGCCGGCAGCCTTCCGTGAGCATCCGGTAGATCACGCCACATGCCGAAATCTTGGACGAGACGCGAGCTCATTGCCGCGGCTGCGGGTGGGACGATGCTCGGCGCGCAGTTGCCTGCACAGGGCGCGCCGGCCTCGGACGCCGGCGAATCGCTGCAGGCGAGAGCCGCCAGGCGCGGTCTCATCTTCGGATCCGGCGTCTCCTGGCCAGACATTCAGAAAGATCCTGAATTTCGCGGCGCGGTCCTCGCGGATTGCGCCGAGATCGTACCCGCGGTCGAGATGAAATGGGGTGAGTTGGAGCGGCGGGAAGGCGTAGCGGTTTACGCCGCAGCGGATTCGCTGGTCGAATTCGCGTCGACCAACGGCCTGCAAATTCGCGGCCATACCCTCGTTTGGTATCGCAACCTCCCCGCTTGGGCACCGGCCGCACTGACCGGCCCGTCGGGCTCGGCGGTCTATGAAACGCATATCCGGACGGTGCTCGAACATTTCGCCGGCCGCTTGGCAAGTTGGGACGTGGTCAACGAAGCGATTTGGACCCCGGACGGATTGCCCGGCTTCTTACGGCGCTGCGTTTTTCAACAAGCCTTCGGCGCGGACTATATTCCCCGCGCATTTTCGCTCGCGCGTGCCGTGGTGCCGACGATGCCCCTCTACTACAATGAATTCGGTCTGGAATACGATGACCAACTGCATAGTCAAAAACGCCACGCGACGCTGCAACTCCTCAGCGATCTCAAGTCCAAGGGTCTGGTCGATGGCCTCGGTGTCCAATCCCACTTGCACGTGGGCTGGGGTTTCGACGCGCAGGTTTTTCGCCGTTTTCTGGCCGATGTCGCCGGCTTGGGGCTGCAGATTCTACTGACCGAGTTCGACGTGAACGACGCGCGCGCCCCAGCCGACGAGCAGATCCGCGATCAGCAGATCGCGGACCATGCGCAGCGCTTTCTCGAAGTGGCCTTGGACGAGCCGCAGGTCAAGGGAATGTTATGTTGGGGACTTTCCGATCGCTATACCTGGCTGAATTCGCCCCCCTACGACCGCGCGGATGGACTGCCGAATCGCGGCCAGCCGCTCGATGCCGCGATGCGCCGAAAACCGCTCTGGAATACGATCGCGGCAGCCCTGGACGCCGCCCCCCGGCGCCACTCGGGGCGTGCGGCCGGCAATTCACGCTGATGTCGGCGCGAGCCCAAATGTCGGCGCGAGCGGCGATGCGTGCTTCAACGGCAAACCTTGCTCGCGGTGCGCGTATAGTCGGTACGATTCATGAGCGCCTGTTCGATGACGACGTCGATCGTTCTTCCGGTCGCGAGGTCCAGCAAGGTCATGCGTCCCTCGCGCTGGAAACTCGCTTGATCATCGGTCGTTTGCAAAACGTCGCCATCCTTGACCATGTCCCCGCCGAGCCATTCGGCCAAGGCGTACTCGTCCTGAAAGGCAATGAAAAAATGACTGCCACAATTGCCCCTGAGCAGAACCGAGCCATCGATGAGGGGGCCGCCGAGCCGCGGTGGCGCCGTCAACGCGGCCGATGGCGCGAGCAGGGCGACAGCCAGAACGAGGCCGCCTCGCCTCATGGTGCCGCCGCCGGCGGGGCCGCCGGTACGGGGGCCGGCGGCTGCACCGCCCGCCGACCGAGCGGGGTCGTATGGCGAAGCATGTGGACGCGGCGGTGAAACGTGCGCGCCGGTGCGGCCGGCGCGGCTTGCGCGGCGCTCAGCAATAAAGCGGCATTTTGCGCATTCTGGGCCGCTTCCCGGGCTCTCCGGCGGTGCGCGTCGTTGAGTCGACGCTGGGCCTCGGCGACGCTCTCGTGCGGCGGGGTCGTATAGGCGCTGGGCGAATTTAGGACTTGCGCGTGCACGAGTCCCGCCGCGGCCAGGAAGATGCTCGCAATCAACCCAGCTGAACGCGCCTGTAAGACTCGCCACGCGGTTTTGTTTTCGCTCATTACTTTTACATATATCAGATGTTTACAGCGGAGAACCAATAGTGTTAGAAGTTAGCATGATTCCCAGGGGTACGCTGATCATGAAAGGGATGGGTTGATGGGACGAACCGGGGTCGTTTGCCGTACGACAGCGTTGCTCATGTTGGTTGTTGCGGCCGTCGGGTGTACGACGCCCGCGCCGACCAAGGTCAGGTCTCTCGACGTCGTTGAAGGCACTGCCGCGGGTGCCGACACCAGCTATCGGCTGCAGATCGGGGACTCGCTTGGTGTGCATTATCTCGCCTTCCCGGATCTGGACGATACGGTAACGGTCGGTCCCGATGGCCACATCGCTCTGCGCTACATCACCGACTTTCCGATTGCGGGTTTGACCCTCGCCGAAGCGGCCAAGGCGACGGCGGAGCGCTACGAGGGCGTATTGCGTCACCCCGGGATCAGCATCACGATCAAGAGCTACGCATTGCAACAGGTGTTCGTCAGCGGTGAGGTCAACAGTCCGGGCATCATCCGCAGTTCGATACCCATGACCGCGTCCGGTGCCATTGCGCAGGCGGGCGGCGTGAAGCTCTCGACCGGCTGGTCGCATGAGGCGCTCCTGTTGCGCCGGAAACCGGACGGCACGATCGTTTATTACAAGCTCGGGTTCCATGGCGACCTGCCCGGCAGCACGGGCGATCCCATTCTGCGCAGCAACGATCTGATCTATGTGCCGCGGACGATCATTGCTTCGGTCGCTGATTTCCTGCAAGCGAACATCACGCGTGTCGTCCCGTTGACCGTGGGATTCAGCTTTTACAAGACCTACTAGAGGCATCGCCCGTCATGGATCTCGCTTTAGGTCGTCGCGAAGTAGCCAGCATTTTGTTCAAGCACTCCCGCCTGCTGATCATTTTGTTCGTCGGCATCTTGGTGCTCGTCTACGCCGGCTCGTACGTGCTCACCGAGAAGTACAAGGCGCACACCCTGGTCCTCGTGCAAAGCGGCCGCGAATTCGAGGTTCCCACCGAGAAAGGCGGTCTCGCGCCCACGGGCGTTCCGCAAATCACGAAGCAGGAGGTCATCAATTCCGAAGTGGAGATCCTGAGCAGCCATGACCTCACGGAAGCGGCGATTCGCGCCGTCGGGTTGGCCAAGGTCTACCCGAAGATCGCGGAAAACAACTGGCTCGTCAGTTTGCTCGTCACCCTGCACATCGCCGATTCACCGTCCGAGGAGTCCCGCCTGAACAGCGCGGTCAGAAAGTTCGACAAGGACTACAAGGTCGAACCGGTAACGATGTCCAATATCATCCAGCTGCAGTATTGGAATGCCGATCGCGACGTCGCGATCGAAGTCCTGCAAAAACTGTCCCAGATCTATCAGCAGAAACACGCCAAGATTTTCGGCGACAAGGGCTCCGGCGTTTTCGGCCAGCAGACCAGCAACTACGAGGCGCAGCTCGTCAGCGTCACGCAGAAAATCACCGAACTGAAGAATTCGGAACATCTCAGCGACATCAACTACGAACGCGAACAATTGATCCAGGATAGGTCCGACGTCGAGTCGAAGCTGCGCGATCTCAAGACCCAGTCGATCGAGGCGCATCGCACGGTCGACTATTATCGCGAGAAGCTGAAGTCGATGCCGGAACTCATGCTCATGAACCAGAACTCGGCCGATGCGATCGAGACCGCCAAGTCGCGCCTGCTCGACATGAGCACCCAGTTGCTGCAGCTGAAACAGCGCTATGCCGACGGGAATGCGGATGCGCGCGCACCGATCGAAGACCTGCAGAACCAGATGGCGCAGATCAAGGCCTTCATCGCCGATCCGACCGTCAACCAGGCGAAGGACTTCGGCCGCAACCTCACGTACGACGATGCCCGGATGAAATTGCAGACCGCCGAAGCGGCCATGCCGGCGGTGGATCAGAAAATTGCCTTCGAGACGGCCGAAGACGAGAAGATTGCGGCGCGGCTGCGGGCGCTCGATGATGGTGAGGCGAGCCTCGAGGTGATGAGCCGCGAACAGGATACCTTGCGCGAGCTCGTGCACAATTACCGGGATCGCTACGAGGAAGCGAGAACCTCGGCCGATATGGATACGCACAACGTGATCAGCGTCAGCGTGATCCATGCGGCGGAGGCCGACGACAGGCCCGATAAACCCAATCGCCTATTGTTTGCGGTGATCGGTTTCGCCGCCGGACTCGCTGCGGTCGGCGCCACGGTGATCTACCTGTTGATTTTTCGTGTGTCCATCATCACCACGGAAAGTCTCGAGCGGACGCTCGGCGTGCGTGTTTTGGGTGCAATACCCGATGTCGCATGACCATGCAGCCCGCGTTGCGCTAGTCGTTTCCCGGCATTGGCGGCCCCGGCCGGGGTGAACCATGCGTGAAACCTTCTACGGCCGGTTTTATGGCTTGGATGCGCCGCCTTTCCACATTACGCCCGATGCTTCCCTGCTGTTCTCGACCGAGACCCACCAACAAGCCTTGGCGGTCATACAATACGGGATCGAGTCCGGCAAGGGTTTCATCGTCGTCACCGGCGAAGTCGGCGTCGGCAAGACGACGGTGCTCAAAATGTGTCTCGACAAGCTCGAATCGAGCGAGCTCAAGATCATCTACATTTTCAACCCGGCGATCGACATTCGGGAACTGTACGAAACCTTGCTCGACGAACTCGGGGTCGAACCTGCGTCGGGCAAGCGACCGGTCAGCCTCCTGCACCAGCTGCAGCGGGCGCTGCTGGCGGCTCACAAGAACGGGGTCCATGTGATCCTCGCGGTCGACGAGGCGCAAAACATGCCGGAAGCGACCCTCGAAGCACTGCGCATCCTGTCGAATTTCGAGACCGCGAAGGCGAAACTCCTGCAGATCGTTCTCGCGGGTCAACCCGAACTCGAGGCGATGCTCGCCCGGCACAGCCTGCGCCAACTCGCACAGCGCATCGCCGTTCGCGCCCGCATCGAGCCTTTGAGCTGGGCTCAGAGCCGCGCCTACGTCGTCCATCGCATTCGCTGCGCGGGGCGACCTGCCGAGCGTCCCTTGTTCTCGACCGCGGCCCTCTGGTATCTCGCATTCGTCGCCCGGGGTATCCCACGCACCCTCAACATCGTTTGCGACAACGCCTTGATCAATGGCTATGGCGCCGGGGCCGAGCGTATTTCCTTGCGCATCGCCAGAGAGGCTGGCCGCTCGCTGCACCTGCGCTCACCGTTGCGCGGTTTCGCCTGGGCGTCGGCCTCCGTGGTGACTGCGCTTGCGGCCGGCCTGGTCCTGATGGCGATCGTCCCCGCGAAACCAAGGGTGCATTCGACGCCGGTCGCGGTGATCGAACCGGGCGCCGCACAAGTGCCCGGTACCACGCCAATGCCCGGTACCACGCCAATGCCCGGTACCACGCCAATGCCCGGT
>Ga0116228_10000586_pt1 | contig 28134 bp, 20 predicted proteins | sample S1TSphfallax_2_FD_89694 | JGI IMG/M metagenome (GOLD analysis project Ga0116228, IMG submission 89694) | Host-associated microbial communities from peat moss isolated from Minnesota, USA - S1T2_Fc - Sphagnum fallax MG | ecosystem: Host-associated > Plants > Peat moss > Unclassified | place... | reverse complement strand
GATTTGCTCGAACACCGGGCGCGTGTACAAACCGGGAATCGGGTCCGCCAAGGGCTTGCCGCTCCGGCGCATCAAGGCCCGTTCGGTACCGATGCCGGCGGCAATGTCCAGCCGCAAGTCATGACTGGTGTCGTCGACGTGACTCAATTTCAACTGGTCGTACATCAGGCGCGCCAGCGATGCCTGACGAACGGTGTTGCGAGTTTGGGCGACGAGCGTGTCATCGAGCGGCAGGGGGCGCAGCTTGTCCTGATCTTCGAGCAAGGCCTTCAAATGCACGTCCAGCGACCGCACCACGTCCGGTTGCGCGGCGAACATGGCTTGCCAGTCGAGATCGATCAGGAATGACAACTGCTGCTTGTCGAAGTGCTCGGGTTCGCCGAGCATCAAGTAGGCTTTCAGGTATTGATAGAGGATATCCGGTTGCGCGGCGGCGCTTTGCAGCTGTCGCTTGAATTCATCGCCGATCCTAGGCAACAAACCAGCGTTCAATTCGCGTTGATAGGCTTCGCGCGCGGCGTCGCCGACTGCAGCCCCCTGGTAGAGGCCGAAACGCATCGAGGGGACGAGATGGCCCCGATACTGATTGGCGCTGTCGGAGACGCTGCGCAGCGCATCCAAGCCGGGCGCGATCTCGGGCAGCGATTGCTGCGGGTTCGGCAGCGCGACCAAATTGAGTTGATCGAGCGATGCCGAGACAGCGGCGAGATACGCCTTGTTGCGTTGATAGCTGATCGACAAGGCGACGACGCCGACGATCGCGAACAACAACAGCGTCGCGTAGGCGCCGAGTTGCATGGCCGCGTTGCGCAACTCGCGTGCGCGGTTCAAGCCGGCGAGACCGGCCTCGGCAAACAGCACATCGCGCAGGAGGCTCTCGATGAAATAGGCTTTGCCGCGACCGGCCGTAGCCGCGCTGACCGCATCCGGCGCCACGGCGAAACCGCGACTGATCGCACCCATGAGCCGATCGATCGGAGTGCCCTCCTGGGTGCCGCTGGTGAAATAGACACCCCGCAGCATCAAGCGGCCATCGAAGCGTGTGGCGGCGAACACCTCCGTGACGAATTGGCCGATCAGGTTGCGCAAGCCCGCGACTTGCTGGGGGAACGCGAAGATTGCCGTGCGCCGCCGGTTATCGCGCTCCTGCTCGACTCGGCCGAACAGCTGCTGATTCAAGCGCTGCACCAAGGCATCGAATTCCGCCGCAAAATCCTCCGCAGCCGTGCCGGCCGCGCTACGCTCCGGCGCAAACGTCATGCCCCACACTTGCGCACGGCCCTCGGCGGCGAGATCGTCGAAGTACTCTGTGAAACCGGAAATGAGGTCGGACTTCGTTACCAGCACGTAGACCGGCAGCCGCACTTTCAGATGGCGGTTCAATTCATCGAGCCTGCGCCGTACCGCCGCCACGTTGGACTCGCGCTCCTGCGGTGTCTGTGTCATCAGGTCCGACGCGCTCAGCGTGACGATGACCCCGTTGAGCGGCCGCCGTTGGCGGTGTTTGGTGAGCAGATTGAGGAACTCGGCCCAACCCGCACTATCCGCCGATTCGTCGGAATCCTGGGTGGTGTAACGGCCCGCCGTGTCGAGCAACACGGCTTCGTCGGTGAACCACCAATCGCAGTTACGCGTACCGCCCACGCCACGCAGTGCCTCCTTGCCGAAGCGCTGTTCCAACGGAAACTTCAAGCCCGAATTGATCAGCGCGGTCGTCTTACCGGAACCCGGAGGCCCGATGATCACGTACCATGGCAGTTCGTACAGATTTTTGGATCCGCTCTGCGATTTCTTCAGCGTGGCGACCGCTTCCTCGAAGCGCTCGCGCAGTTGCGTCGCTTCGCGACTCGCGCCGTCGCGAGTCGGCGGCGATTTCTGCGCGATCACGGCCTGCGCCAGTTTTGCGCCCGCGCGGCTTGCCCGCCAAAGCTTCAGCAGCAGGGACAATCCCCAGAGCGCGAACAAGATGCCGATGCAGATGCAACGGGCCGCCGGCGGGTCGAGCGGTTTGTACTCGGCAAACGCAAAGTACGGCCCCGCGAACCAAATGAACGCGGACAGCAACAGCAGTCCGAGAAATATCAATACGCCACGCCGCTTGAAGAATTTGAACACAGCCGCCTATCCTCCGCCGACGTGGATGATTTCAACGCGTCGATTCCGCGCGCGGTTCTCCGGCAGCGACGCGGGCATGTAGCGGGGCTCGGAATCGCCCACGCCGCTGCTCTGGATCCGCGCCGCATTGTCGATGTCGAGCGATAACAATTTGACGACCTCGGCGGCGCGCGCGCGCGACAAGTCGTAGTTATCCTGGTATTTCAAGGAACGCAGCGGCTGATCGTCGGTGTGCCCAACGACAAACACCTGTCCCGGGACCTGCGTCAAGGCCCGGGCAATGCGCTGGATGGTCGGGTCGTAAGCCGGGTTCAACTTCGCGCTGCCCGAGCCGAACAAATCCGAGGCGATCAGCGTGACGACGGTCTGGTTGCCGCGCTCCTCGACGGACAAGATTCCGGATGTTTCATCCGCCTGCAGTAATTGTTTGAGACGCGGTGCCGCCGAGGCGGCGCCGGTGACGGGTGCCGCGACCAGTCCGATGTGCGCCAACCGCTCATTGACCGGCGCCGCGAGTGTCGCCAGTTGCGAGTGGTAGTACACGAATGCGGCGGTGAGTATCACGAGCGAGAACGCGCCGACGACCCACCACGGTACGTAGCGGACCACCGGGTTGCGTCGGTCTTGCATGCCGCGCCAATGCAAGGAGAGATCCGGTGGCGGCACGCCGCGATAGTCCCGAATGCGCCGGTTTAGGTCAGCCTGGACCTCCACCAAGCGACCTTGTCCACGCTCGACCATGCCGTATTTGCCGGTGAACCCGAACGCGATACACACGTACAGCACTTCCATGAGATCGATGTGACGCGACGGATCGGCACAGATCTTTTGCAGCAGGTCGAAGAACTTTTCGCCGCCCCAGGTCTCTCGGTGCAGCGTGACCAGCAAGCTCTGCCCGCCCCAATCGCTTTGCCCGCCCCAGGGAGTGCTCAATACCGCTTCATCGAGCGCCGAACAGAGCGCGTAGCGTGCTGCCAGCACCGTCTCGGTGGCCACGCCGGCGGCGCGCGCACGCTCCTCGAATTCGCGTACCTGTTCGAGGACCTGGCGCCGCAGTGAGGCCAGATCGGGATTGCTCAGGGAGCTGCGCAGCCGGCCAGTCAAGAGCAGCAAAGCACTCGCCGCTTGCAGCAAGGGATTGAGGCCGGCCGCGGAAAAATCGCGCAATGCCGCCGCGGGTACCGCGCGTCCCGGTATCGCCGCGGCAAACGCGGCGCGCGGTTCAGGGGCCGCAGGCCGCTCGGCCACGCGTTTGCCGGAACCGGGGCGGGGCCTGAAAACCGTCGCATCGCGCGGTGCAAACGGATCGTCGCTGCTATCCTTCGTCATGCGCTAGTCCTCGATACTGCGGATCAGAGTCAACCGCGAATCGCCCACAATTCCATCTTGAGCCCCGGAAACTCGCCCGCGACATGCATGCCGATGCCGCCGGAGTTCGCCAGTTGACCCCAAAGTTCACTGCTTTGATCGAGCTCGAAGTAGACGAAGCCGGCGTGATAGGGAATCTGTCGCGGCGCCACGGGCACGGCATGCAGCGCAATTCCGGGCAGGCCGAGATTCACGTGATCGCGGATCTTCTCCGCCGGCGCGATCTTCAGTTGCGCCGGAAAGCGCTGGCGTAACTCCTCGCTCGGCATGTCCGCACGCACGGCGAGGATGAACACCGCTGACTTGTAGAGCGTGCGATCGGCAACCACCGCGAGGCTCAAACCATACTTCTTCGGTTCGATCGGAATCGCAATCGCGGATTGATCGAGCACAGTGCCGAACGCCACGCGCAGCGCCGCCATGACCGGCTCGAAGCTCTCGCGCAGTTGCTCGTGCAGATAGGGTGGTAGAGCCACCGGCCGCTTCGAAGTGCTCGTGAAGGTGGCGAGCTCGCCCGCCATCGACACACACAGGCGGTAAAAATCCTCGGGGTGCAGCACGCCACCGCTCACGAGATGTGTCGCCAGCGGTTCATAGCGGTTGATCGCCTGCAGCATCAAGAAATCGGCAATCTCGGCCGTGCCACCGCGACCGGTCGCCGACACCCGACCCGCCAGCGCCTCACCGCGCTGATGCAACAGGCCCTGCAGCTCGACCAGGAAGGTCGCGAGCACCTGCGCCATGCGGGCATCGAGGACTGTGGGAATGAAGGCGTCGTTCAAGACGACGCGCTGGTCGGCGCGCCGTTCCGTGATTTGGGCAATCGGCACGCGCGCATACCCCTCGAGCGGTTCGTGCGACAACATGAGCCGGGCGCGCAGCGGCGCCACTTCCAACAAGGCCGTGCCACCCGCGTCCGACGTGGTGTCGCGGATCTCGAATTCACGGATCGAATGGCGCACGATGTTGTTTTGCGTCGCGGCTCGATCGACCTCGAAGCTGCTCGGCTGGCGCACGGGCAGAGCCAGGAAAACCGTCTCGTCGCGCACGGTCGAACCGATGTCGAGCGCTGGTGGCAGCGGCTCGTCATCGGGCATGCGAAACGCCGTGCCATCGGGAAACACGCCGCTCGCCCGACGCAGACCGAACTTGCCGATCGCCAATAGGTCGCGTTCTATGTCCAGCTCGACGCAACCCCAGGAATGGGCGCGCAGCGCTGCGCAGCGTGTCTCGAGAGACCGCTCGAAGTAACGCGTTTGCTGCTGAAAATGCTGCGGCCGCAGGAACAGGCCTTCGGACCAGAGAACCTTGTTGTAAGCGGACATGGCGCGCTCAAGCCTTGGGGGGTCGGCGCGGCGTCACTGGGCGCTCAAGGCAACGCCGTTGCGGCCCGCTGACACGTTGATCTTGGCTTGCCTTGCAATCCCGGCGAGTCCCTTGTCCTGCGAACCGATTTCGGTCCGCCAAGCGGCGTCCTGGATGTCACGGTAGGCAGCGGCCACGCCGATGAACTTCGCATCGAGCGACACCTGGTAGTCGACCACCGTTTGTTGACCTGGGGCCACTTCGAATTCCTGGCGCGACACGAGCGCTGCGCTGAGTGTGGATTGCTCCTTGTCGTACAAGGCAAAGAAGTCCGCATCACGAAACGCGGCATCGTCCTTGATTTGATAAATCCGTACGACGATCGGCGATGGCCGGTTTTGCGAATCGGGGTTCACATCGGCGCTCGCGGACACGGTGAGTTTCACCACCTGCGGTTTCGGCGGCGCCGATTTACAGGCCGCCAGCAAGACGCCGCCCGCCAACAAAAGTGCGATCAAGAATGTGCGCATGCGATCTCCCTGTTGACTGATGTCCGATTGGTACTTGCCGATCATTTGCGCTCGGCTCGATTCGCGGCCCGCAGTCGCGTCAATTGTTCTTCATAGGCTTTCGCAAAGTCGTCGCCGAACAAGCGCCGGAAGCTGGAGTCGGCATCCTTGATCATGTCGAGGTAGCGATTCCGGTAGAGCTCCCAGTACTTTGCTTTGGGTCCGCCCTGCAGGAAACCCGCAGCTTTCGACTGCGGATCGAATTCTCTTTGCAGGCGTTCCGGATCGAATTCCTGGAGCATCGCCTCGTAGGCGACGCGTACGCCCGCGAGCATTGCCATCTGGTGATTGCGCACATCGAGAAAGGCGTCCTCGAAGGCCTCCACCGGTCCGAGATAAGCGGCGTTGCGCTTGACCAAAAGGTTGTGCAAGGCGTCTTCGACGTTGGCGGAGAATTTGAGCGGATTGTTGTCGGCCTGTTTGAACGTGGTCATGCGCATACGAAATTCGTCCTTGATCTTGTCGCGCGCGCGCAGCACATCCATGAGACCGGCGACCACGACGCGCAGGATCATGCCGAATTGCCGTGATAATTCCGGCGTGATACGCGCCGCATCGATACCCGCCGCCTCGAGCATGGCCGCAAAATCGAGATCGACCGCAGCGGCAGCGCCGCCGGCAACATGGCCCGCGACATTGCCGGCAACGAGATCCGGGCGAGCAGATACGGGTGCCGCCGCGGATCGCGGCGTGCCGGGGTTCGGTCTCGGTGGCGGCCCGGTGAGGATCGTCGGCGCCGGCGCCGGCGCCGGCGCCGCGGGCGGTGGCGCGGCGGACCTTGGGTTCGCCCGGGACGGTACATGCGGAGGGGCGAGCGGCAAACCGGGACTGGGGCGCGGTGGCGCAACGGGCGCCGGGGTCGCGAACGGATCGTCCGCGCCCATGGGATCGTAATCGTCGGGAATGGCACCTGGTTGCGGTGCGGCGCGCGCAGTTGGGACTGCAGGGGAGCGCGCCACCGGGGGCGGCGCGGCGGGTATCGGCGGAGGTGCCGGTGTCGGCGGACGGTAGTGCTGCGAGAGCGGGGAATGGTTCTGCAGGCTTGCTACGCTCGCTCCCGGCGCCGGTGCCGGCGCACTTTGCAAGCCGAGCAGAGCCAAGGGGTCCATCGAGTTCGGAACGCCGGCGGCACCGGGCGCGTCGTCAAAGAGGGGACCGTCGGGGAGCAAAGATCCGCTGGAGCCTCCGCTGCGGGCGGACGCATAAATGTCCACTTCAGGCTCGGTGCTGAGCACCACGTGGACTTCGTAATCATCGATGAACAGGGTGTCGCCGTTGCGCAGCGGATAAGGTTTGTTGCGCGCCAGACGATTCTGCTGCGAATTGATGAAGACGCCGTTGGTGCTGGTGTCCTCGATGAGGAAAGCGCCGTTCGCGAACGAAATCCTCGCGTGACGACCCGAGATGTATTCGTCGGGAAACACCCAGTCGTTATCGGCCAGCCGACCGATCGTTCCCCCGGACGTGAAGGTCTTGCGAGCCCCAGCTCCCATGCGCGCGGCCTTGGCACCAACGACTTCCAATGTTAATGACATTCGGACAGCGCACTACGGAGTGTTCGAAAAAGACGGCTGGCGCACGAGGTTCCCCCTATTGGTTCTTAGGCTAAAACGTAAACCAGGGGCAAAGGGGCCCAAGCAAGCGATGCGCAGTGATGAGCCATTTCGCTCGGCTTGCGCGTATCTCGCCGGAGTAGGGGCTTTTTTTATCGCCCGAGACTTCCAGGGTTGGCAGGCGGTGGCCGGGAAATATTTGCGATTCGAACCCGCTCAAGCGACACTACGTCCGCAAAGCCTTGTTTGCTATCAGCAGGTCATTGACGGACGCCTTAGATTGGACGACCAGACACCCAGCAGTCTTATCGTTAGGTGGCGTGCGGGCGACGATGAGGCGCTCAAGGCCTTGTTGCCCTTGATTTACGATGAATTGCATCAAATTGCGCGCCGACACCTGCGCGGCCAGCGCAGCAACCACACCCTGCAAACGACCGCGCTGATTCACGAAGCTTATTTGCGCCTTGCCGGCGCCTCGGAGGCAAGCGTTCAGGATCAACGCCATTTCGTGGCTCTTGCGTCGCGCGCCATGCGTCAAGTTCTGGTCGACCATTCGCGCGGCCGGCTCGCCGCCAAGCGCCAGGGCGGTGTTCGCGTAACGCTCTCCGAAGCCGCCGACATCGGCGCTGGTTCCGAAGTCGATGTGGTCGCGGTCGACGACGCCTTGAGCCGCCTATCGCAATTCGATGAGCAGCAAGCGCGCATCGTGGAGCTGCGCTTCTTTGGCGGACTGTCGATCCTGGAGACTGCGGCGGCGCTGCGAATTTCCGCAACCACCGTCAAGCGCGAGTGGACCATGGCGCGCGCCTGGCTACGCAGCGAGTTGCATCCCGACCAGCCGTGAACGCCGCGCGCTGGCAGCAGATAAAAGCCGCATTCAACGTCGTCTTGGAAGTTGAACCGGAGCAGCGCAGCGGCTGCATCGAAAAAATCGCCGCCGCCGATCTCGAACTGTTCCGCGCTTTGGAAACACTGCTCGCAGCCCATGCGAAGGACGGCGACGACTTCCTGAACATTCCGGCGGCGGTGCTCGAACCCCTGGATGAGCCGTCCCGCGAGAGTTCACGCGTCGGCGCGCGGGTGGGGCCCTACGAACTCGTGCGAAAACTCGGCTCCGGCGGCATGGGTGAAGTGTATCTCGCCCGGCGGGCGGATCAGGAATTCGAGCAACGAGTGGCGATCAAACTCGTGCCGCTCGGCGAGGACTCGACCGCGGTCCTCAAGCGGTTCAAGACCGAACGGCAGATCCTTGCCACTCTCGAGCATCCGAACATCGCGAAGTTGCTGGACGGCGGCCGTACCGCAGAGGGTCAACCGTATTTCGTCATGGAGTACGTGCCGGGGCTGCCCATCACCGAGTATTGCGAGCTGCACGAAGTGCCACTCCGCCATCGCGTCGAGCTGTTCCTCCAAGCCTGCGATGGCGTCCAGCATGCCCATCAAAATGCCATCATTCATCGGGATCTAAAACCCGCGAATATCCTGGTCATCGAGATCGACGGCAAGCCCGTGCCGCGTATCATCGACTTTGGCATCGCCAAGGCGGCGAACGTGAATTTCACGGTGCAGACGCTGTTGACCCGGGCCGGTCAATTCGTCGGCACGCCGGGCTACATGAGCCCCGAACAGGCGGATCCAAACTGCAAAAATATCGATTCACGCACGGACGTGTATTCGCTAGGCGTCATTTTTTACGTGCTTTTGACGGGTGCACAGCCGTTCGAGACCGCGGATCGGCAATTGCCGCCCCTCGACCAGTGGCTCGAGTGCCTGCGCAACGAGGAACCGCCCCGGCCGAGCGACAGGGTCGGTGCGGGCGCCGAGCAACTGCGTGGCGACCTCGACGGGATCAGCCTCAAGGCGCTCGCGAGGGACCGCGAGCGCCGCTATGCCACGAGCTCCGAATTCGCCGCGGATCTGCGCCGCTATCTCAATGATGAGCCCGTCTTTGCGCGCCCCGTCAGCGCCTCGTATCAGCTGCGCAGATTCGTGCGTCGCCACCGGATCGCTGCGGCTTTGATGCTTGCCATGACGGCCGCATCGATCCTCGTTTTGGGCGCGGCCGTGGTCGCGCTCCGGCACGAACACGCGGCTGAGGAGCAGGCGGCGCAGGCGCTGCGCGCCGAGGAGAAAGCCCGTGAGTCCCAGGCGCGGCTGCTCACCCACGTGGCGCGCGAGCGCCTCAAGGATGCCAACGTCGCCGGCGCACAGGAGGTCATGCTCGAGGTGCTGGCGAATGCAAAGCTCGCGAAAGTGCCGGGCACGACAGCAGTCAGCACGTTCCAAGAGATCCGCGCCGCCGACCAGCAGATCGCCGTTCTGTCCGGGCACGATGATTCGGTCTATGCGGCGACTTATTCGCCGGATGGAATGCGCATCGTCACAACATCGGAGGATAAGACCGCCCGCGTCTGGGATGCGGCAACCGGAGTCGAACTGGCGATCCTGCGGGGGCATGCCGGGGCGATCTACGGCGCCGCGTATTCCGCCGATGGCTCCCGCATAGCCACGGCTTCCGCGGACAAGACCGCCCGCATCTGGGATGCCACGACCGGCAGGCAGATCGCCGTGCTCGACGGCCACACCGATCGCGTCCTGGCGATCGCCTTTTCACCCGACGGGACGCGCATCGCCACGGCGTCCGCCGACAGGACCGCGAGAATCTGGGATGCGCGCAGCGCCGCGCAAGTCACTGTGCTCGCCGGCCACACGGAGAAGGTGACCGCCGTCGCTTACGCGCCGGATGGCGGGCACGTGGTGACGGTCTCGACCGACGGATCCGCACGGATTTGGGATGCGCGCACCGGCAAGCAAGTGGCGGCGCTCGCGGACCAGCATGGCAAATACATTTGCGCGGCTTATTCGCCCGATGGCAACGCCATCGTCACCGGTTCGAGCGACAAGACGGTGAGAATTTGGAACGCGCGCACGGGCGCTCAGCTCGCCGTGCTTCTGGGACACGAGAATCTCGTCGTCAGTGTGGCCTATTCGCCCGACGGCGCACAAATCGTCAGCAGCTCTTTTGATGACAGCGCGCGGATCTGGGACGCGAAGACCGGTAAATCCCTGGCCGTACTCGCAGGGCACCGGGCCCCCGTCAGTTGGGCGGCTTACTCCCCGGACGGCACCCACGTCGTCACCGCGTCCAATGACAAAACCGCCCGAATCTGGGACCTGCGTCCCCACGACCAAATCGCCGTCTTCGCAGGCCATGCGGGAAGAGTCAATGCCGCCGCGTTTTCGCCCGATGGCACGCGCATAGCGGGCGCCGCAGAGGATCGAACGGCGCGCATCTGGGATATGCAGTCGGGGCACGAGGCCTTGTCCCTCGTCGGGCACGGCGAGCCTCTGTGGTCGGTCGTCTACGCTCCCGATGGAAAGACCATCGCCACCGCATCGGCCGACAACACGGCGCAAATCTGGGATGCCGCCACGGGCGCCAAGCTCAAGTTGCTCGCCGGTCATCTCGACCCGGTGGTTTGCGTGGCCTACGCGCCGGACAGCAGTCGCGTCGTCACGGCATCGCAAGATCAAACTGCCCGGATCTGGGACTTACGCAGCGGCGCACAGCTCGCCTTGCTGACCGGCCACCGTAGCCGCGTGAGCAGCGCCGAGTATTCACCCGACGGTACGCGGATCGTCACCGCGTCCTACGACGGCACGGCCCGGGTCTGGGACGCCGGCAGTGGCGCGCAACTTGCGAGCTTGCGCGCTCCAAGTGGATGGTTTCAATATGCCGGCTACTCCCCGGACGGCACCCGGATCATCACCGCGTCGTCGGACGGGACCGCGCGAATATGGGACGCGAGGACCGGTAAACAGCTCTTGTTACTCTCCGGACATCGGGGCACCGTCAACTGGGCTGCGTACTCGCCCGACGGCGCGCGCGTCGTGACCGCATCGAGCGACAAGACCGCACGGATTTGGAACGGTAACACGGGCGAGCAGCTCGAAGTCATCGCGGGGCACGCGGATGAGGTGATGACCGCCGCCTATTCCTCGGACGGCAAGCGTATCGTGACCGCGTCCAAGGATGGCACGGTGCGTGTTTGGAACGCAGGTATCCGCAGCGATGTCGCCGAACAGATACTTTGGAGCGAAGCGGCCGAATTCGAGTCCTTGCCGGAGGCCGAACGCAGCGAATGGGGTCTACCGCTCAGCGTCGCAGTTTGGGACCGGGCGCCGGCCGACTCGGCATGTGCCAAGGCGGCCGGAGCCTTCTACGATCCAGATCGGCTCGCTCGCGGCACCACGTCGGCCGGCATCGCGGTGGACGTTGCCCGAAGCGCGTGCGCGACCGAGATTGCCCAAACCGATTATCCGCCGCACGCAGAATATGAAATGGGTCGGGTCTTTGCCGCCGAGGGGAATGCGCCGGCAGCCACTCAGCGATTCGCGGCCGCCGCCGCACGAGGCTATCGCGCCGCGCAGATCGACGCGGCCGATTTGCTCGTGAGTCCATCGGCGCGAATTCAAGATCCCGCGTCCGCGATCAACTTGTACCGGCGTGCCTGGCAGGCGGGCGTGCTCATCGCCGCCTACAAGCTCGGGCACCTGTATGAATATGGAGTGGTGGCTGCGAGCGGCACGCGGCAAGGCGCTCCGTCCGTGCAGGACGGCGTGCGCGCCTGGCAGTGGTACACAGCGGGCGCCGACGCCGGTGAACCGACTGCGCTCGCCCGATTTGCACAACGGGAGGAGAACGATGCGCTCATGGCCAAGAGTTCTGCGCAAAGAGACGCGAACCTGTTGCACGCCTTTGAGTTCTACGCCGCTGCGGCCAAGCGCGCCCGCGAGGAAGATTGGCCCGACGAAGTCTGGAAGCATTGGCGTTATCGGCGCGCGACACTCGCGCGCGTGCTCGCCCAGGACAGCATGATGCGGCAAGTGGCCGATGCATATGCAGGCATTCTCGAGACATCGGCAGCGTCCCGGTAAATCGTGAGCCAGTTCGTCACTGGATCCCGTATTCCCTGTTCATGATATGTCCGAAATGCAAACAAGCCCTGCTGCAGGGCGCTCGATTTTGCGGTAGCTGCGGCCTCGCGATCAACTCGAACCCGGCTCCGGCCCAGGCCACACTGATCAGACCGGCCGCCGCTCGCGGGCCGGCTGCCGCGGCCCAATCCCTGCCCGCCACGGGTTGGGCCGCCACGTTCATCGATCGCATCAAGAACATCGTGCTCACGCCGAAGACGGAGTGGCCGGTCATCGCAGCCGAACCGACCCGGATCGCGGAGCTTTATACCGGCTTTTTCGCGCCGCTCGCCGCACTGTCGGCGCTCGTGTCCTTCATCCGCATGTCCGTGATCGGCTACGGTTCGGTGTTCGGGGTCGCGCTACGCACTCCGGTGGCAACCGGCCTCGAGTATTCGATCGGCAGCTTTGCCTTGGCGCTGCTCGGACTCTATCTCGCGGGTTTCATCATCAGCGCGCTCGCGCCGACTTTCGGCGGTCGGCGTGATCTGGGTCAGGCCTTGAAGGTCGCGGCCTACAGCGCGACGCCCGTGTTGGCCGGTTCGGTGCTTAGCCTCCTGCCGATGTTCGCTACGCTGCTGCAGCTCGCCGCGGCAATCTATGCGATTTACTTGCTCTACCTCGGCCTGCCGCAGCTGATGCACAGTGCGCGCGAAAGAGCCGTCGGCTACACGGTCGCGGTGATCATCTGCGGTCTGCTGGTCGGCGTCGTGCTCGCGGTCGCGAATTACTTTTCCGGATTCGGCCGCTACGGCGCGCTAAGCGGCTTCGGCGCGCCCGCACTGACGCGCGAGGAACAGCAACGCCAGACCACCGCGGGCGCGATCAACCTCGCGCAACTGGTTGCAATGCAAAACGTGGGTGCGCACGCGAATTGATCCGCGCGCAAGGCTTGCCGCGATTCACGAGGCGAGAAAGCCGCCGGATTGACGCCGCCAGAGCGCGGCATAAGTGCCTTGTCGAGCCAGCAGCGCGGGATGCGCGCCCTGCTCGACGATGCGTCCGTCATCGATCACCGCGAGTCGGTCCATCCGGGCAATCGTCGACAGGCGGTGCGCAATCGCGATCACCGTGCGTCCTTTCATCAGCGCGTCCAATTGCTCCTGGATGGCGGACTCCACCTCGGAGTCGAGCGCTGAGGTCGCTTCGTCCAAGATCAGTATCGGAGCATTCTTCAGAATGACCCGGGCGATGGCGATGCGCTGACGCTGGCCTCCCGACAATTTCACGCCGCGCTCGCCGACATGGGCATCGAAACCGCGACGACCGGCCCAATCCTCGAGCTGCTCGATGAAAACGAGCGCGTGTGCCTGGCGTGCCGCCTCGACGATTTCGTCTTCCGTAGCTTGTGGACGACCATAGCGTAGATTGTCGCGGATCGAGCGGTGCAACAGCGACGTGTCCTGCGTGACCATCCCGATCTGCGCGCGGAGGCTCTCCTGGGTCACCGTCGCGATGTCCTGACCGTCGATGAGGATCCGCCCGGACTTCGGTTCGTAAAAGCGCAGCAGCAGATTCACGAGCGTGGATTTGCCGGCCCCCGAGCGGCCGATCAGCCCGAGCCGTTCGCCCGCGCCTACGATCAAACTGAAATCGCGCAACACCCCGCCCGGTTCACCCTCGCGCCTGACTCGCCCGTAATCGAAGCCGACGCGATCGAACTCGATCGCACCCTCGGTGAGACGCAGCGGTACGGCCGAGGGCGGGTCGGCCATCTGGCGCGGGACGGCGATGGAGCGCATGCCGTCCTGTACGACGCCGACATTCTCGAAGATGGCGGTCACACTTTGCGCGACCCAGCCTGACATGTTCGCTATCTGCCAGGCCAGCGGTAGGGCCGTCGCCACCGTGCTGATCGGCACCCGTCCCGCCTTCCAGCCGAGCAGGGCGAGCGCGCCCGTGCCCACCATCATCGCCGCGTTCATCACCGAGAGTGACAGGCTCCATTGCGTGATGAGGCGCAATTGGCGATGGAATTGCCGGGTATGTTCATCAACCGACTCGCGCACGAACGCGTCCTCGTCCTCGGAGCGGGCGAACAATTTCACGGTCAAAATATTGGTGTAGCTGTCGACCACGCGGCCGGTCAGATTCGAACGCACCTCGGACATGCGCTGTGAACGGTCGCGCATCCGCGGTACGACGGCAATCAGCAGGCCGCTGTAGCAGAGGAACCAGAGAATGATGGGCACGGCAATGCGCCAGTCTGCGCGTGCCAGCAAGACGATGGCGCTGCCGCCATACACCATGATGTACCAAGCCGCATTGGTGGTTTGCACCACGCTCTCGCGCAAACTCGGACCGGTTTGCATCACGCGATTGGCGATACGCCCGGCAAAGTCGTTTTGGAAGAAGGTCCAGCTCTGTCGCACGACATGCCAATGACTCTGCCAGCGGATCAAGTTGGTGAGTCCCGGCGCAATCGCCTGGTTGGTGACCAGGTATTGCGCGAGCAGAGCCATCGGTCGCGCCAGCAGAAGAACGGCCGCCATCGCCAGCAGTTCGCCACCCGCGTCATGGAATAGCGTCGCGGCGGTTGCGGATGAGACCAGCGCGGTGACCCGTCCGATGAACACCGGAATCGTCGTATCGAGCAGCGCGACGATCAGCCCGGTCGCAAACAGCGCGGCGATCAGTCCAGGGGTTTGTGCGACGAAATGCCAGTAGAACCGCAGCAGCGCCCGTGGGCCGTGGAGCGGAGGCGGTGGCGTGTCCGGAGGCACCGCGGTCGGTGCCACCAAATGCTCGAAGTAATTGAACACCGGCGATTGTGGTCGATATCGCGGCGCGAGTGCAAGCCGCGAGCGCCGGTTCTAAACGGTCGCTTCCGCGCCCTCCAGTTCTTCCCATTGCATCAGGCCGCGATACCGGTGCGACACGATGCCGCGTTCCGACAGGGCAAATAAATGCAGCCAGCGATGATCCACCAAGTCCCGTACCGCGGCGTGTTTCGCGATGATGCCGTTGATCGCGGTCGGGGGCGCCTCGATGAACACGTTGAGCCGCAGCGGCTCGTGGATGAAGCGCTTGCCATCGTGCACCGATTGCAACGGCAGGCCCACCTTCAGGTCGCCGGCATTGCCCTCCAAGACGCCGATCGTTCCGGTGACGTTGTGCAGCACCTTGTTGCCGGCGCCGAACGCGCGATTATTGACGGTCGAACCGTAGTATTGGAGGTTGATCCAGCTGGCGACGATCATCGGTGCCGACATGATCAGTTCGAGAATTGCGAAATCCGTGTCGTTGCGCCAGTTGTAGTCATGCAGAAAAACACGCCCCCCCAGATCGATGCCGCGTGTTCGCGTGCGCGGTGCTGCAATGAACGCCGCATTGCCGGCGAGGCCCCACTCGGGGCGCACTTGCGACCAGTCGCGGCTGCGCGCAAGCACGCGCGCTTCCGTCTTCGGGCCCTCCGGGATACCGAGCAGGACGGCGCGCTCGAGCCGGGCGAGCGAGGAAGCGCGGGACAGGCGGCCACGCACGCGCTGGATCTCCTCGCCGTGCGTCGCGGGCGCTTCGTCGACGTCGAAAATCTCGATGTCGTCGGTCGTCGTGTCGTGCACGCAGCCGAAAAACCAGGTGTCGTCGGGAATGTCGATGCCGCGTGCGCGCAGGCCGACGCGCACGTCCGGAAGGTTCAAGATCGTGGCGGCGACGCGTGCGTTCGCCTCGCCCGTATGGCCGCCGCAGGCGCCGCAGTCAAGACCCGACGCGTGCGGATTGTTGGCCGTGGTGCTGCCGTGACCGACGAGCAGGACGAGACGCGCGAATTGATCGGTCAAGGACATGCCGCGCAGCACGGCTTCGGCCTGCACCAAGCGTTGCTGTTGGTCGAGGCCGGTCTCCCGATCGCCGACGACGCGCGGCTCGACGCGTGGGCCGACCCGTCCGAGCACCGCAGGGTCGAGCCCGTCGATGTTCGGATCCTTGACCGGGCGCGTGAGGCCGAGGCTGTCGCTGAGGATCTTTGCGGCATAGAGCAGCCCCGCCGTCTCGACGTAGATGAACGAGGAAACGGCCGCGAGCTTGAAGGACTTCCAGGCCTTGGCTGCGCGCTGGCGCAACTGCCGCATGCCGAGAATCTTCGCTTCCTCTTCGGCCGATGCGTGCTTGACGGCTTCACAAACTACGAACCGCGGGGTCAGCAGCACCGGACATTGCGCACCACCCCGCACGTGACCAATCTGCACGTATTCGATCGGGTAGCCGAAGAACCCGGCGAAACCCAGCGTTTCGGCGTCGGTAAACACCGACTCGAACGCGCGCCGGTAGATCTCGGAGCGCACGTCGATGCAAAAGGCCGCCTGGACCTGCTTACGCCGACCGGGCGACTTGCGGCGAATCTCGAGCGTGTTCTGGCCGATCTGCGCGAGCAAGCGACGCTGATAGGCGCCCTCGTAGGCTTCCTGGAGCAGCAGGTCGATCGCGATCTCGGGATCGTGGCCGAGTTGCTCGTCTTGCGGGGGAGTCGCCGCAGCCAGCATCGCGTGGCTCCAGGCGGCACGAAACGCGCGGTTGCCGCGATGTTCGAGAAACAGCGTATAGCCCCAGACCACGCGGATCGCGAGCAGCTGGACCAGCGTATCGTCCTTCCGGCCGTAGAGCTCGCTGTTCCAGACGAGGTAGCGGGCGTACGCCGCCCAGCCGCCGATATCGGACAAGGCTTGATGAAGGTAGTCCGCGACCGCACGTTCGGGCACGCCTTGTTCGCGCACGACCGCATCGATTGCCGCGACGGGATCTTCGGGCAACTCCGCGACCGCGGCCCGGAACCCCACGATGCCCATCATCTCGGGGTTGCGGTCGTGGCGCATCGACTCGCGCCAGGCCGCATAGGGGCGCAGCCCGCGCGACGGCAGCCGCCAGACCGACTGCCCTTCGTCGAAATAAGCCGCGCACCACTTGGAGATTTCGTCGACCATGAAGGCCGTCCGCGAGGCTTGTCGATCGCCGGAGGCCAGTGTGTCGAGCACCTCGGCGACGGTCGCGACGACGCCGCTTTGTCCGGTGCGGATCGGCACGTCGCGCTCCAGCGCGAGCCGCAGCGCTGCAACGGAGCCGGGCACCTGCCAGTCGTGCGGCGCCGCTGCGAGCGCGGCGGCGAGGTCGCTATCCTCCATCTGGCCGCTGGCGAGTGCCTGCCGGTAGAAGCTGCGCGGCATCAGCATGTCGATGCGCGCGACGCGACGCATCGCCGTGCAAGTCGCATGGAAGGAGCGATCGGCAAACCCGAGGAAGGGATTGACGGCGACGAAATGCTTCAAGGGCCACAGCGGCGCGATCCGTCCACATGCGGCCGAGATCGACTTGGCCAAGTCCGCGTACTCCTCGGTGGCGGCAGGCGCGAACGCGATGTTCATCGGCCGGTCCCGCCGCCCGCCTGCTGCGGCGGACTCGGCCAGACGCGCAACAGCCAGCGGTTGGCGATCGTGTTGACGTACAGACCGTTCGACAGATGCGCATACAGCGCCGCCCACTTCGCTCCCGAGCTGTGTCCGAACAGCAAACCCTGGAACAGCGTGACCACGCCGAAGCCGACGATGATCGAAACGACGATCGCCAGATCGAGCGGACCGCGCAGTCGTTGCGTCGGTGGCACCGAATCGGCAACCAATATTTCCATGATGAACTGCAGGCTGAAATAGACGAAGGTGACGATCGCGGCGAGGCCGACCGTGCGCACGACGACGTAGAGGTTCGGATGTTCGTCGATGCCGTTCGCGATCAGCAGGATCATCGCGAGCACGACCACCGCGCCCATGGTGAAGATACCCGGTTTGGCCGCGAGCGTCGCGCCGAACAGGGAGCCGATCGCGACGGTGACCGCAAGGACTGCGACGATCGAAATCACGAGGCGCGCCGGGTGCGGCTTGCCGCCCGGGTTCGGTGTCCACGAGGCCCTGGCGATGTCGATGACGCTGCCGGAGGAGAGGAAGGCGTGGGCCTTATAGAGCGAATGCGCCAGGATGTGCAGCAGTGCGGCCGAGAAGGCGCCCAAGCCGCATTCGAGCATCATGAAGCCCATCTGTGCCGTGGTCGAGTAGGCGAGTGAGACCTTGACCGAGGTTTGCGTCAACATCACGACCGATCCGAACAAGGCGGTCAGGCCGCCGAGGATCGACAGGGTATACAGCGTCGGCACCGACAGCGCGATCAGATCGGAAAAGCGCAGCACGAGAAATCCGCCGGCATTGATGATGCCCGCGTGCAGCAGCGCGGACACGGGCGTCGGCGTTTCCATGACCTCGATGAGCCAGCCGTGCAGCGGAAATTGCGCCGACTTGAGCAGGGCCGTACACACGAGCAACAACGCGGCCGCATGCAGGGCGATCGGGGCGGACGCCGCGTTGATCGGACTCATGGCGGCGAAGATCGCGTCATACTGCAGACTCCCGCAGAGCCGGTAGACGAGGAACATCGCCGCGAACAGGGAGATGTCGCCGACGCGACTCACCAGAAACTTCTTGCGCGCGGCGAGAATGGCGGCCTGGCGCTCGGGATAAAACACCAGGAGCCGGTTCAATCCCCAGCTCGTCGCGATCCACGCCAGAGCGAATTGCAGCAGGTTCCCGGAGACGATCACGAGCAACACGGCCGTCAGAGTGAGGCACAGCTCGCGCATGAAGCGCACGTGATGCGGGTCGCCGTCCATGTAATGTTGACTGTAGCTGACGACGATCAAACCGATCAGCGCGACGAGGCAGAACATCATCGCCGCGAGCGCGTCGACGTAAAGGCTGAAACCGACCCCGGCGAAGCCGAGGAGCGGCGTGCGCAGTGAGCCGTGCGCGATCACCTCGGCGGCGATCGCGATCGCGAACAGCGCCGTCAAGGCGGCCGATGCCTTCGCGACGAGGATGCGCCGCGCCGTCGAGCGCGGCGTCTCGGCGCCCGGCAACAGCCCGGTGAGGCCGAGCGCGGCCGGTCCCAAACCGATGAGCCAAAGCCAATTGCTGATCATAGGGACTCCCGATGCATCGAATCCGCCTATTGCACACGATAGGCGAGGGCGCCCGACGCCGCCATTCAAAACTCGTTGTTGTATCTTCAGACGAACTTATGTGTTCGTTCCCGCCACGCCGCCCGTGAACCAATCGCCGGTCGCGATACCGACCGCACCCGCGCGGCGCGCCTCGGCCACCGCACTGCTCGAAACGCCACCTTGCGCATACACCGGCAAGCGTGCGTTCGCCGCCAAGCTGCGCAATCCTTCCCAACCCATGGCCGGGGTCTCGGGGTGCCGCGCGCTCGGCAACACCGGCGAGACCACGACGGCGTCGGCGCCCAGTTCCTCGGCGAGCCGCAGATCGTCGCGGTCGTGGCAGGAGGCCACCCAGAGCTTGACCGGTGGCCGGCTCGTTGTGCGCCGCAATTCCGCGGCCGTCGCATGGATGCCGCTCAAACCTGCCCGCCGGGCCTCGAGCGCAGATCCGGTGAGCAGCACCCGCGCGCCGTAGGGTTCCGCCAGGGCGGCGACGCGCCGCGCGAATCGCACGCGTTGATCGGGCGCCATCGCCGGCTCGCGCACCTGGATCAGACGCAGGCCGCCGCGCAACGCCTGCGGCAAACGCGCCAGCAGCCGCTCCGGACCCCCATGACGCTGCGAATCGCTGACCGCATAAACATCCGGCAGTCCCAGCGCAATGAGGACGCGCTCGACCGACGGCAGGATCGGCACGACCTGGGGGTCAGCCGGGTCGACCCAGGCGACGCGCTGTCCCTCGCGGCCTTGTGCGGAACCCGACCAGCCGTCAATGCGGAAGAAATGTAGGCGCAGACGCCGCAGGCGATACTCGTGGGCGTAGCGTATCCACGGGCGCACTGCGTGCGCCGCGATGCCGGTCTCCTCGGCGAGTTCCCGCACCGCCGCCTGCTCCGGGGTCTCGCCGGGATCGACCTTGCCGCCCGGCAGCTCCCAATAGCCCGCCGACAGTTGCCTCGAGGTGCGCTCCGCCATGAGCAGGCGGCCGTCCGACGCCTGCACGATGCATACCGCGACGTCGATCGGATTCGTGTGCACGGCCGCGCGCCGGTCGCTAGTCGGGAAACGCCAGCTTCGCGGCTTTGCCGGCGAAGTCGAGCTCGCGATCGCCCGGAGCTTTGCCATCGGAACCGTAGACGGTCACGTTGACGTGCGTCGGCCCGAAGCCGAGATCCGGATACAAACTCGTTTCCTCGGACAGCGCCGCGAGGCGATCGAGAAACGCCCGGGTATCGCGGTACGAGCCGAACTGGAACCGGCGGAACAAGGACGGGGGTTGGTCTACGGCCTTCCAGCCTTCCGGCAACGGCAATGTCGCGACCATCTGATTCCTCTCGATTTTCCGCAAGTCACTCAACATCGCATGCCGCCAGCCTAGCGCGCCGTGCCGGCCCGCGCCAGCTCGAGCGCCGGCCGCCGGCCGAGGGGCAAGCGGCCGAGCGCATCGCGCGCCGCGACATTAGCTCTGCGCCACATCCAGGCCGGTCGCCTGCAGCGGCAGGATTTGTTCGACTTCCGAGTGCGGGCGCGCAATGATGTGTGCAGCCGCGAGTCCGTCGCCGACACGCTCGCAGGCGTCCGCGCCCGCGCGTACCGCCGCATTGACCGCGCCGGTCTCACCGCGCACCAGCACCGTCACATAGCCGCCGCCGACGAACTGCCGACCGACCAGACGCACTTCCGACGCCTTCGTCATTGCATCGGCCGCTTCGATCGCGGGGACGAGACCGCGAGTCTCGATCATACCCAAGGCGATGCCCAACTTTTCGCTTGCCATCTTCGTTCTCCTTCGCTTCTGTTTGATTGCCATGTTCAACGTTTGCGGCGCGTCGGCGTCAACGACGCCAGCGCGCCTCGTCCCATTGATCGATGATCCCGCCGATCGTCAAATCGGTCGTAATCTTCGGATTTCCCGCGGCGATTCGCGCCGCCGAAACGCCGATCGTGACGACGAAGTCGCCGGGCTTGGCGCCGATCGGATCGAGCGCCACCTCGAGATTGCCCTTGTGATCCTCGACGACGCGCAGGGACTTGGCCGCGAGCCAGAAATTGCGCTTGGTCGTCACGAGGTCACGTACGACTCGGTGAATTTGCATCCGCCCTGACTCCTGCCTGCCCGCTGCTGTCGTCCCAATAATCGATGATGCCGACGATCGTCAAATCGCTCGGATAGTCCTTGCTGCCTGCCGCGTCGCGCGCGGCGGAACTACCGACCGCGATGACCCAGTCGCCGGGTTTGCAGCCGACCGGGTCGACCGCCACTTGTTTACCGCTGCTGCCGCGTTCCTTGACGACCAGCAGACGCCGGTTTTGCAGGCTGCCGATGCGCGCCGTCGCGACCAAGGTGCCTTCGACCTGACAAATTTTCATGGGTGTGCCTCCGCGCCCGCGCAAGCGCAGACGCGTGTGTCGGCCAGCGGTTCGACCGGGTCGAGGTGCGCTGCATCGCCGGCACGCACGGCTGCGCGGACGACGATTGCGCCCGCAGCCACGCCGGCAGCATGGCGGGCCTCGATCGCGCTCTGCAGACGCCGCGCACGTCCTTGGGCGCGCTCGCGCGCACCGGGAATCCGCGGGTCGTAGCGCAGGTGCACGAGCACCGGCACCGCCAGGGCGCGCGGCTCGTTCAGGCCGCGCAGGATATGCAGCCCGATGTCGAGATCGACCGAGCCTTCCTCGGCAGTCTCCATCTGGGCCTGGAACGCGAGATTGCGCAGCTGCACGTCGTCGACGGCATCGCCGACGATGATCAAGCGTTCCGTATGCCCGCGGTCGGCATAGCTGCCGCCATGCCAGGCGCGCACCGCATCGATTTGCGCGATGTTGTTCTTGAGCAGGTAACCGCAAAACCAGCGCATGCCTTCGGTCAAGGCGTCATCGTCGGCGACGCCGGCACAAGCGGCAACGGCGCTGCGGATCGCCGCCTTTGCCTGCTCGCGGCCGAGCTCGCGTGTGCGATCATAGAGTGTCAGGTTGTCGACGAAACGCTGCGTCGAGATCGTGCCGGTCGCGTCGGGCACGTGGACGCGAATCGCGTCGGTGTCGGTGTCCACGCCGATCAGGAGACTGGCGATCCGCGCACCGCAGCAATGACTGCGCTCGACAGCCTGGCTGAGCTGCTGCAGCCGCTCGAGCAGGGCGCTCGCGGCGCGACCCTCGTCGCTGCCGTGGGCGGCGCAGCCCTGCCGGCGCGGCTCGATGCTGCTGTAATGATAGACCCCGAGTTTCAAATAGCGGGTCGGTGCATCCGCTGCGTTCGGCCGACCCTCGCGGAAACGGCGCAGTTCCACCGTCTCCCAATGGCGCAAGGATTCCTCGACGTCGAACATCGCTCCGGCGTAGGACTTGCGGTACGCGATTACCGCAGGCGGTATGCGCAGAATGTAATCGACGACGCCGCTCAAACGGCCGTCCGCGCAGGGCGTCACGTCGATGGCGTGAAAGCCCCACCGGTGAATCAATTCCTCCGCACTCTCGCCCTCGGACCAGGTCGCGTGACTGCGATCGAAGTCGCGCTCGATGAGCTGGCAAAACGTGCCGATCACGACCCGCGCATACAGACGACGGGCATCCAGGGGCGCTGCCCAAGAAGCGGCAAACGCCTCGGCCGGCAGGCGCAGACCGAACTCCTGCTGCACGCGGGCCGCAGCCATGGCGGCGAATCCTTCTTGAAATTGCCGCGCTGCAAGCTCTTGCAGCGTCGGCTCGATGCGCGCAAACGCCGCCGCAATTTCTTCGGCACGCGCGGCGAGTCCACGGCTCGCGGCAGGATCCGCGAGCGGGTGACCCGCCGCCGAGACCGTGCGACCCCGCGCAAAAATGTCCGAGTCGGTCGACTGCACATCCGCGATCGACGACGCATGCTGGCTAGACGGCGCGGGCAAAGGCCGCGGGCCGGCGCCTAGCGGTGCGCGCAATCCCGCGAGCCGCGACACCTGGGCGTGGGCGCTTCGTCCCGCTCGGCGGTTGGCCTGCGCAATCATCCGTGCGCCCCTCCGGACAAGGTAACCTTCGCGGCGGAGCTCGAGGACCAGCCGAACATGCCGGTGACGAGCTGCTTCGGCTCTTCTTTGACCGCCTTGGATTTGAACTGGGCGGCACCCGCGAACGCATGCGGCTTGCCGGTGCGCTCACTCGGATTGCGTTCGTGCGCCGTGAAGCCTTCGGTGCCGGTCACGTTGGCCTGGTCGCCCCAGGAAGCGCCGGAGATTCGCTGGCCGGCGGTGCGGCCCTCGCCGCTGATGCGCGCGCGTCCCGGCTTCGCATCCGGCTCCGGCGCGTGGCGCGGCCGGAACGTGAACTCGAGATTGCCGGTCAACTTCTTGGGTTGGATCGCGAACGCACCCGTGATCCGGCCGGCCGCGCTCGGTGAGTCGACTGCGCCGCGATCGGCACGCAGCTGGGCTGCGCGTTGCGGCGAGGATACGGAAAACTTGGTGTCGAGGGCAGCTACCGCATCCTCCGACGGCGGAGTCGCCTCGTCGTTGAAGAAATAGCGCGTGCCCGTGATGTCGCGCGCCGCGCCGCGATGCGTGCCGGTCACCGACTCATCGTGCAGCGGCGTGTCCCCGGTGACCGCGGTGGTCGCAGGCCGGCGCTGTAACTGTTGCTCGGCGGACTCGCCGACGGCGGGGTCACACCAGCCATGCAAGGTGCGTGGACCATGGTAGTGCGTACCGGTGACCACGGAGCACGACCCCTGCATGTCGCCGGTCACGCGCGGATCATGTTCGACATCGGTCCCGGTGATGCGCTGCGCGCCCCAGGTCGTCGCGACGCTGACTTTGCCGCCGGTCACGGGGTCGCGGCGGACCATGCCCATGCCTAAGGCGGTCGGCGCCGCCGTGCCGCCGCCCGCGCCCCCGCACTCGGCTTGGGCTTTCGCGGGGCTGAGATATTGATCGCCCGTAACGTGGCGGCAAGCACCATCCTCATCGCCGGTCACGCGGGTGGCACGACCGATCGCCGAACCCGTGATCGCGAGGCCACGGTCGGTCGTCTCGAGTGCTGCCGACCGTTGCCGTGAGCGCGAACCGGCCTGGCGCAGACTGCGGCCGAGGTTGCTACCGAAAACGCTGTGCCCGTGTGGCTCCGCTTGGCGTTCAAACTGCGCGGATGCATAACCGCCCGCCTCGCTGCGCTCGGTCAAATCGTCGTCGGGACGCTGTTCCGCTTCGCCGGTGATCGCGATGTTGCTGCCGGCCTCGTCACCCGTGATGGCCACTTTGCTACGGATCAGCGTGCCGGAGACGACACCGCCGCCCACCGTGCGCGACAGTCCGACTTTGGGCCCCACGAGGACGGCGCCGTGCCCCGCCTCGCGACCGATGTATTGGGTTCCCGAGACCGGCAAGCTCGTTCCCGACTCGACGCCCGTCACTTGCGAGCCGCTGCCGATGCGCGAGCCCGTGACCGTTTGTCGTCCCTGTGTGATCGAGGCGACGACTTTCGGTGCGTACTGCAAACGTCCTTCGCGCGCCGGGCGCGAGGGTGGCGCCGCCGGTGCATCGCCACGGCCGCGCAGCGACTGCATCGCGCGCCGGGCACGGGCCGGACTATTGCAGCACTCGGCGGCGCAAGGCACGCCGGCGGGGTGCGCGTTTGGCGTCGTCTTTGCGGTCGGCGCCGCTGCAGCGGGCAGGGGGGCGCCGACCACGGTCAGGGACCCGCGGGCTGGACCACTCACGGTCGGCAGCGCGGCGCTACGCTCGCCGTTGCGCACGCGTTCGGCGGCGGGCGGCAGCGCGGTTTTGCCTGCGGACAGCGCGAGCCGACGCTCGATCGAGGCGGCGCGGCCGGAAATCGCCACGGACGATGGCGTGGCAGATTTTTGCGGGGAACTCGCCGTTGCACGCGTGTCAGCCGGCGGTGCCGCGGCAGGCGCCGGGGCGCCCACCGGCGTCAGGGAGCCTCGGGACGGCGCAGACGCCGTTGGCAGCGCGGCGCTGCGCTCGCCATTGCGCACGCGTTCGGCGGCCGGGGGCAGCGCGGCCTTACCCGCGGACAGCGCGAGCCGCCGCTCGATCGAAGCGGCCCGGCCGGAAATCGCGCCGGATCCAAGTGGCTGGGTTGCAGGTGAGACGGCCATGGAGTGTTCCGATTAGTGGCTCAACGTGTATTGGCTCAGCGTGTGCCGGCGCGATACACGATGAACGCCGTGCCCTGCGACTGCGAGTAGTTGTCGTAGGCGAGCAGCCGCACGTGGTGGCCGGGGTTCGCACGATGGCAGGCCTCGAGTTCCGACAAGATCCTCTCGACCGAGCGCTCGCCGAAGAAGGGCAGCTTCCACAGGTACCAGAAGCTCGAGAACGATCGCTCGGGCTCGGTGTGCTCGATCGCAGGATTCCAGCCTTGGGCGATCAAATAAGTGATCTGCTGACGCAGACGATCGGGCGTCATCGGCGGCAGGTAAGAAAAGGTCTCGCCGCGTCGTTCCGTCGTCTTGTAAGCCATTATCTCGGGCATGTTGCGCTAACTCCCACGTTGATGTGCGTGCCGGTATCCGGTCTGCCTTGTCTCGCTTCAGCGATTGACCACGTCGAGCTTGTCGACGGTGTCGAATTCGAACTTGATCTCTTTCCAGGTTTCCATCGCGATCTTCAGTTCGGGCGAGCTCTGCGCGGCTTCAGTCAGAATCTCACGACCTTCGCGCTCGACCTGCCGGCCCTGATTGCGGGCTTCGACACAGGCTTCGAGCGCAACGCGGTTGGCATGGGCGCCGGCCGCATTGCCCCAGGGATGGCCGAGCGTACCGCCGCCGAACTGGAAGCAGGCATCGTCACCGAAGATCGCGGTCAGCGCCGGCATATGCCAGACGTGGATGCCGCCCGAGGCCACCGGCATGACGCCCGGCATGGAGCCCCAGTCCTGATCGAAGAAGATACCGCGCGTGCGATTCTCGGGCACGAAGGGTTCGCGCATCAGATCGACCCAGCCGATCGTCGCCTCGCGATCGCCCTCGAGCTTGCCGACGACTGTGCCCGAGTGCAGGTGGTCGCCACCCGAGAGCCGCAGGCACTTCGTGAGTACACGGAAATGAATGCCGTGATACGGGTTACGGTCGAGTACGGCGTGCATGGCGCGGTGAATGTGCAGCAACATGCCGTTTTCCCGACACCAATTCGCAAGGCCGGTGTTGGCCGTGAAGCCCGCCGTCAAGAAGTCGTGCATGATGATCGGAGCGCCGAGTTGCTTGGCGAATTCGGCGCGCTTGTACATTTCCTCAGGCGTCGGCGCCGTGCAATTGAGATAGTGACCCTTGCGCTCGCCCGTTTCCTGCTCGGCCTTCTGGACCGCTTCCATGACGAATTCGAAGCGGTGCTGCCAGCGCATGAACGGCTGGCTGTTGATGTTCTCGTCGTCCTTCGTGAAGTCGAGGCCGCCGCGCAAGCACTCGTAGACCGCGCGCCCGTAATTCTTGGCGGAGAGGCCGAGCTTCGGTTTGATCGTGCAGCCGAGCAGCGCGCGACCGTACTTGTTCAGGCGATCGCGCTCCATCTGGATGCCGTTCGGCGGCCCGCCGCAGGTCTTGACATAGGCGAGCGGGAAGCGCAGATCCTCGAGGCGCAGGCTGCGCACGGCCTTGAAGCCGAAAACGTTGCCGACCAGCGAGGTGAGCACGTTGACGACCGACCCTTCCTCGAACAAATCCAGCGGGTAGGCGATGAACGCGTAGAATGCATTCGAGTCCCCGGGCACGGATTCGATCCGGTAGGCGCGACCCTTGTAGTAATCGAGGTCGGTCAGCAGGTCGGTCCAGACCGTGGTCCACGTGCCCGTGGAGGACTCGGCCGCTACAGCCGCCGCGGCTTCCTCGCGCGGTACGCCGGCCTGCGCGACGATCTTGAACACGGCCAGCAGATCGGTATCGAGCGGGACATAATCAGGCGTCCAGTAGGTCTTGCGGTAGTCCTTGACGCCGGCGGTGTAACTCTTCTCGGCCACGATCTTCTCCTGCGGTTCTCGTTGGCCGACACCATAGTCAGGAGCCCGGCCGGCAACAATTCAATCCTCGTATTGCTATCATAAGGATCGCTTATGGTTCACCCGACACGCCCCCGTCATAGTGCCAACATGCATATAACGCTCAGACAGTTACAAATCTTCGAGGCGGTCGCCCGCCACAGCTCGATTTCGCGCGCCGCGGGCGAGCTGCATCTCACGCAGCCGGCGGTATCGATGCAAATGAAGCAGCTCGAGGAGCAGATCGGCTTGCCGCTCGTCGAGCAGATCGGCAAACGTCTGTTCTTGACCGAAGCGGGACTCGAGCTGCGCATTCACGCGCAGCGCTTTGCGCTCCTGTCGCAGGAGCTGAAAACCGCGATGGATCAGTTCCGCGGCTTGAAGCGCGGTTTCTTGCGCCTCGCCGTCGTCTCGACCGCGAACTATTTCCTGCCGCCGTTGATCGCGACCTTGAGCGAACGCCATCCCGGCATGCAAATCAGTCTGCAGGTCGCGAACCGCGAGGAAGTCCTCGCGGCGCTCGCGGACAATCGCACCGATCTTGCGCTCACGGGACAGCCGCCCGAGAGCGCTGACCTCGTCGCGCTGCCGTTCAAAGACAATCCGCTGGTCGTGATCGCCGCGCCGACGCACGCTTGCGCGAAGCTCAAAGAGATTTCACTGAAACGCCTGGCGCGCGAGACCTTCGTCGTGCGCGAACCCGGTTCCGGCACGCGAGCCGTCATCGAACGTCATTTCGCCGAAATGGGCGTCGAATATATGCCCGGCTGCGAGTTCAATACGAACGAGGCGATCAAACAAGCCGTGCAGGCGGGCTTGGGTGTCGCAGTCGTCTCGCTGCAGACCATCGAACTCGAGTTGGAGACCCGGCGTCTCGTCGTGTTGCCAATCGAAGGTTTCCCGATCATGCGCCGCTGGTACGTCGTTCACCGCAGCGACAAACGTCTGTCGGCTGCCGCAACGGCGTTCGTGGACTTGCTTCAAGCGCAGCAGACGGCACCGGCAGCCGGTGGTCTCGAACGCGCGAAACCGCTCCCACGCCAGCGAGTTCAGGGGCGCGGGTCCCGCGCCGCGCGCGACGGAGGTTGAGGGGCTGGGGCGATGTCGCCGGCGAGCGCTCGCGTGTCAGCGCGCTCCGGCGCGAATGGGGTTAACCGGGGCACGTGCGGTGGCTGCGGGCCATCGTCGTGGAGTAGCATCGGGGCGGGAAGCGCATCAAAATCCCGCGCGAGGACGACGGCATGGCGTGCACGCCCGGCTCGAAGCGATCGCGACGCCTGCCCGGCGTCGCGGCGATCATTTG
>Ga0116228_10000584_pt1 | contig 28159 bp, 21 predicted proteins | sample S1TSphfallax_2_FD_89694 | JGI IMG/M metagenome (GOLD analysis project Ga0116228, IMG submission 89694) | Host-associated microbial communities from peat moss isolated from Minnesota, USA - S1T2_Fc - Sphagnum fallax MG | ecosystem: Host-associated > Plants > Peat moss > Unclassified | place... | reverse complement strand
TTGGGCGGTTACCCAGTTTGGCCAGTTAGAATCGTTGGGTCTGGTTCCAATTACCCAGAATCCAACCAGAACCGGGTCTGATTTTTGAAACCAGAATTGAAACCTGGACTCAGTTCTAGATCCAGAACTGGATTTATTTTATTTTAAATTTTTTTGGAAGAAAAATGGTCTGGAACTAGGGTTTTTTAAATGGGAGTTAACCGTTGGTTTTAGACCAGGTTACCCGGAACTGGCATTGGGTCTGGTTTCCAGAACTGGAACTGGAGCCTGAATTTTTTCCTTTTTCCAGAACTGAACCAGAACTGGACCCCTGGTTTCCATTTTTTTGAAAAACCATAGGGGGTGTGGTTGGAGCTGCTCTTAGTCTGTAGGGTCTGTTCAGGGATGACAATTTTTCCTTCAAATAATTATTTGTGTCACAATTCCTTATGGTTGGACAAAAGTAATTCAAAGATGACTACCTATGTACAAAGTAATATACCTAGGTTTTTAATGGTTCCACAAATTGTGTTTTTATTTTTAGCAAGTTCATTTCAAGTGAGTAAATTTTTATATACCTATATACTAGCTCTATTTCAAAACATCCTCACCTTGTCAGGAGGTGAATCATGCTGATTTTGTTGATTTTATACAATTTGATTCTAACTATAGTATCTTATTTAACATATTTAACATTACACATATGTTGAAATTTTACCAAAACCAACTAATTTTTTAATTTTTGAAAAATTCCAGTAAAATCACTAGGTTTGCACTTTGCCTGAAACCAATAATCCTGACTTTGACCTTACCTTTGAAACTATTTATCTCTTATTCAAAAATCTCAGTTTGGTTTGCCAAAATAATTCTATCAATGCTGCCTAATGGTGCCCAAGATGGAAAAAAAATAATCTTCAAATTTTGTGAATTGATGTCCACAAAAGGAGAAGCAGTATGTTGTGCAATAGGTTTGGACTGATGCTTTGAGTAGAAATATTGAAGTTTGTTTTTGATGGATGCCACTTTACTTTAGGAAGATTACCATTAACTTCACCTTCTTAGGGAAGTTGAACAAATGGATGAAAAGTGGGGAAGTGGAATAACAGGTGAATTTGGTGAAATAAGACAATGGATGAACATGGAAAAGACTTAAGTTGACCCAATTCCCGAAGGAACTTGAACATTCTATGAAGATGAGAAAGGTAAAACATTGATGGACTCAAGGAAATGGGACAAAGGGTAAACTTATGACGAATTAAAGTTGACCCAACTTTGTTGGGAATATTGACCCATGGATGGCTTTTGTGGGACAATTTGTGAACTTAAGGAGATGGCAAAATGGATGAACCCACAAATATCAAGTTTTGGACAACAAAATGAAATTAGTTGGGAAGTTATGAAACCCCAATTTTCTCAATTTCCCATGATTCATTTATTGTCAAATTTTCCTAACTAGTTCTTTTTCATCCAACACTAATGAACCTTTCAAAAAATTCCAAATCATTTTTTACATGATACATTTTTTACATTATAAACTTATTCTTAAAGTAGTACTCAATGTGGACCTTAATTTTAGTAGCAATTCTTGAGTATCCTTAAAATGATTAAATTTTAGTGACAGTTAGTACTACACACTAAAATTGAACACCTAATAACATTTATTGCATAGGATTTAAAACTTTTTTGAATAGTTAGTAGACCAGCAAAAGTTGCCTCTCAAAAATTGAGTATGCAAAATGAAACTCAAAATACCACCAATTTTGGTGGTAAAAGGAGTTTGACCCACCATTTTATAATAATGTATTTTTTGACAACAAATTTGTCATTACATCCTTAGTTTTGGCCAAACTAAGAGCTCTAATCCTAAGTTGGCTAACTTTGCTCATAACTCTATAAGTTAATAAAAAAAGGGTAGAATTAAAATTGATGGCTAAAACCGTCACATGGGAGACAAAAAGGGAAGGCCAAAAAACAAACAACCCACATGAACCAAAAAAAGGGAAAAAGTTAATCCCTCTCATGGTAGGAAGAAGTTATCTCACCCATTGCCCCTCAAATGTCATATGCACACAAATCGTGAAATTTAATAGTAGTGGGAAGTTTAGAACACACATCACCCACCAATGCAATCTTCCTCTTTATAGTAGAGGTTAAAACACACTAAAGGGCAATACTAACATGTTGCTTGAAAAATTGAATGCAAAAGGACAAGGATAAATGACCTCATGATCGTTCATTGTGAAAAAAACGAACACACTCCCTAATGAAACGATCCATATCACGTTCGGGTGCACCATGCACCCCCATGGCCATTGGAATAAAATGGTGCCCCTCATGAAGCCCTATACTTGCGGAACAATGGCACTAAATTTTGTAATTGCACCTATTGGTCGACTAATGACATTCGAAACCATCGTCTCCCACATTGGGTCAGTAACCACCACATTGGCATTGAAGACCCAGTCCTCTCAAGCCATGTAAAGATTAGCTCGTAATGAAATTCCTAACATAAGGGCATACCATCGCTTTTTCCATACAACATGCCCACTCTCTCGAAAAAAGGCATACATGACGTCTTAAATGGCATCATGTGTGGTTATCCGTTAACCTCCAAACGGGCAATGAACTAAATGCGTGCCAAATGCGTCCAACCCATGTCGACACACACGTGAAAAGACTATTTGTCAAGTGCTAAATCAAACCGAAACAAAAATGCAACGTTGAGGTGAAAATAGAATGTGCGATTTGAAATGAATAGATAAATGACCCAACAACCAACCATAGCCCTATCCCTTTGCCCAAACAAAAATGAATGCAGGCTTTGGATGCTAAGGAAATGGAGTCATCCTCCAAGATAGACCTAAAGGAATGTCGTGGTGGATCTCCATCAAAGATGTTTGTAGACTTGGGGCGCTAGTAATTGCCAGATTTTTAAAAGAAAGGTGCATATCCCTTATTGCAGGAGGAAGGCAATTTTGCACTACATGTAAACAAAATTGAAGTAGGTGTGAGCCCCCCTCAACATGGAAAACATACTCCTCCAAAATGGGTCTATCAAAAATACAAAACTTAGAACATAAATATAGAGCCACAAAATCTCAATTACCTAAAAAAACAGATGGGGCACAATCTTCCATAGAGAAAAGGCCTATACCACCAAAGGATATCAGTAGTCGAGCTTGATGCCTTGTTAAGGGGCCTTGAAAAGACCCCCACAATCATGGACCCATAATGTCCCCACATACCTACATAACTCTCTTGTTGAAACCCACTAAAAGAAACAAGAAAAAAGAAGAAAAAGGTATTGTCCGTGTGAAATACAAAGGTCGACAAGCGACACATGAGGACAAAATGCCCAAAGGCATCTCCCGGGAGAAAAAAATTATCGATATGTGCCACGTCTTGAGATAAAACCTCATTTAAAAAATTCATGGCATAAACCCACTGGCACATCCAAAATGCATAAACCATATGTGACTAAAGTGTAGCCGTAAAGAATCTTTATGCTCGGAGAGATCCCTGATGGACTCCAAAGCTTGCACTTTCACACTTCGACCCTAAACGCAACTGAGATTAATTGGGTCAAAAGGTGGTCAAAGGCATAAGTAATCTCACTCAAAGGCCCCACAATGTGGGTATCGTTCGTTAGGGATGGAAATACCCATATGGTGGCCCACATGATGTTTCTAGGAGAGCTCGATAATGGGTCAAAATAAATAAAAGATGTCGCAACCCTAGCTTTGGGCTCGCGACCAAAGCCAAGGGGTTGCAAGGGTGCAGGCCAAGAGAAAGCCCGGGAGTCACATCACATACTCCTGGGAGTGTAGGAAAGTGTGAGGGAATGAACCTTCACACTCCCAAGGCAACTCCCACTTTGGGAGATGGAGTCCCGATGGACTTCCAAAATTTCAGAGAGTGAATTCAGGGGTCAAAACTCAATGGCTTGTGACGTTCTTTATATCATTGGAAAGCTCTTGGAACATAGATGTCTAAAATGGGCTCGCATTGCTCATTTGGACATCTGAAACACAAGTTATGGCCAAAAGAAAGGCCAAAAGTCAAACTACCAATTTGACTCCTGACCAGAAAAAGTCGGGAATCGACCCGATTTACTTGTCTTTAGATGACGTGCAACATACCGTTGGAAAGTTCTCAACAAGATCTACAACTTTGCTTTAGATTGCACCTCGATCCGAAGTCTGCTCGAAAAGTTACAAGGCTCCAAAGTCGTGAGAGTCCCAACTGGCGCAATTTCGGGACTCTCACTCGGGAGTTCCGGGAGAAAAGTCATTTGGATGTGGGCCCCGTGGAGAGGTGCAGAGTATACCCTAAAAGATTTAAGATTGTTTGTCAAAAATTTAAAACTCAACAAAGACCCAACCTTGTAAGACATTGTTAAAAATTCAGCATGTGTTTTTAAAGGGTCTTCCAAACCCTTAATAAAATAACATGTTTGAACCCATCTAGCTTTTTGTTAAAGAATTAGGCTTTATGCCTAACTAATCACATACTTTAACCCTCGGCCCCACTTCATAATTGCCTTTCTTTTGGTTTCTAAAACCTAAACCCATGCAACTTTTTAAATATTTTCAAAATAAAAAAGCTAGACTTGAACGATTATTTGAAATTTTTATTTTCAAATACCTTGACTTAATTATTACTAAAAAAAAAAAACATGCCCCACACTAGTTCATACCACTCTTGTTTAGTTTTGGGTAAAATTATCAAACTAGTTATTTTGACACAATTAATCAACCCCCATGACTACACAAGTTGGTCGTTTTGTCCATAAGATGGGATGCCTTTATTCATCTAACTCCTAACCCTCCATTAACCAACATAATATTATAATCAATTCTTTTGTTGTTGACCTTTAGGGTTTTTTTTGGGCCTTTTTTTCCCAACCCTAACCTCCATACTACTTTGCCACCTAGCTACCCTACAGACCTAGGTATGTTATTGATCTAGCTACATTATTCACCTACATCTTGGCCATACCTACCAATTACAACCAACCCCTTAGCTACTTATTTTCTATCCTTCTGTAATTAAACCTTTGTTTTTCGACAAAACATCTATTTATTCTTGGATAAACCCTTATTTTTAAACAAAATTTTTTTATTCCCTAATTAATTAATTTTTTTTAGCAAAACTTTTCTACTCCCTAGTTAAACTTATACCTCTCAACAAAACCTTTCTACTCCTTGTTAAACTTCCACTATTCAACAAAATCTTTATTTTTTTTTTACTAAACTTCTTTTTTTTAACTAAACTTTTACCACTTTGCAAAACTTTTCTAATATCTAGTTAAACCTTTATTTTTTGACAAAATTTATATATATTTTTGGCTAAAATTTTACCTTTTAACAAAAATTTTATTTATTATTGACTAAACCTTTACCATTTGGTAAAACCTAGATCTCTTATTGGTTAGACATGTGACTCTTAATAAAACCTTTTTTTTGTGTTAAATTTTTATTTAATGGCAAAACTTTTATATCTTCCTAACAAAATTCTATCCTTTAACAAAATATTTTCTTTTTGTTAAACCTTTAGTGCCTGGCAAAAATTCTATTTTTTTCTAACTAAACCTCTACCTTTTAGCAAAACCTCATTTCTTTCTTAACTAAACTTCAACCTCTTGGCAAAACTTTTACTGTTCAATGAATCTTTTTTGTTTCTTGGCAAACCTATATTTTTGACATAACTTTTATCTTTTCATGGTTAAACCTCTACCTTTTGATTATTATTTTTTTTTTTTTTTGGGTTAAGCATTTACCTCCTAGCAAAACTTTTGTCTTTTCTTGGCTAAATTTAAATATTTGTAATACTTAATTTTACATTATAGAAAAAATTACTATTTATTGGTTAAATATCTTTACTTCTTGGCTAAATTTTTATGCCTTAACAAAAATTATATATTTTTTGACTAAACTTCTACCTCTTAACAAACCTCTCTTTCTTCTTAGCTAACCCAATTTTTTTGGAAAAACTTATATTCTTCAACAATACCATTTTATTTCCTAGCAAAACATTTACCTTTTATCAAAACCTATCTACCCACCCATCATCATACCTATTTATGCACTTACAGATTGTGAACTTCAATTGATGGAATTATATAACTTAAAATGCAAGTATTACATATAATCAAATAAAATTTATTTTAATCCTTTTCAAACTTGTGATGGTGAGAAACCACTAGCCCCAAATGTGGGTATTGCAATTGTGAAAATGTGATTTAACCACCTCCACATCCACTTTGGTACATCTTGCATTAAATGGTCCATAGTCGAGGTGAAGGTTTGCTAATGTAAAATATGGATTTAACCCATTTTCACTTTGGACCATTTAATATAAGATGTACTTAATTTAATTAAACAATATGTTTGACAAATTTACAATTAAAGAGACATAAAATATTTATGAATGTTTGCACTTTTTTAAAAAAATTCATGTCGTTCCAAAAATGGTGATTGACCACAAAAGGATGTAACCAAATATAAGTACAAGACAAATAAATAAATAATCTACAAATGCATTACATGTTGGCCAATCATTAAAATTCATTAATTAAATATGGCTATTTCTAAATGAAAAAAGTTAGAAATCCATGACCATGTCGCTTAGGATTTAATTTTTTAGCAAAATGGATAATTTTGGCCCAAAACAATCATTGCAATTCAATATTAACACAATTAGGGCATATGGTTTAAATTTAAATTTAATAAATGGTGAATTTAAAGTTTAATGACGTTTTTTTTGTTTTTGGAATTAAAAACTTGCAATATTGATATGTAATATTTATTAATAGTTTTTGTCTTAAATATATTATAACTTATAAATAAATATATTATATTATTAAGCTTTTAATTTTTTTACTAATAAATATATATTAGTAAATATTTCCTATTACATTTGGTCCACTAGATGCAAATATTACATGTGGTGCAAAAGATGTGCCTAAAAAACCTTAGATGATGGGGGAACAAATGTTTATAATACTTCACAATCAAATCTTATCAAATCAAGGGGGAGTTTTTTGGTGAAACTACACAATATAATTTTATGCATGTATTGCAAGAATGTTATTGTGCTAGTATTACATTACATGAATAATGATGATATTGCATTTGTGACCATCCAATGGCGACCCTAAACCTTCAATGATGCACATAATATAAATTAGGGTTGGAAATTGAAATGTGGCATGCCCGTTGATTCCCTAAACCTTCAATGATGCACATAATACAAATTAGGGTTGGAAAATGAAATTGGGCATGCCCATAATCAATGTTTGCATGTTAAGATCAATGTATTATTAATTGGTTTTGTTTTAATGTAACCCATTAATGGTGAATTGTAGAACACATAATTTGGAATATGACATAAGGTGATAGGGCAAGGTATTATAATTTGGGATTGGAAAAATAGAAATGGGTATAAAATTACAAATTTTTATATACAATGAACATGGTGCAATATGTTGGTGGAATAAAAAATATTCCCATTGTAGGCTAAGTTATAATGGCTTAACATTATTTCCTAAGGTGCACCTTTGATTACATAAGAGTTAGAAAAAATTGTCCATGTTTTTACAATAAGTTGTTATAAATTCTATAACTTTTGTTGCATGCTGATGGGTGAAAAGTTATCAATGTTGAAGTGCAAATCAAACCACATCAACCACAAAGGCCTTTTTTGTGATATTTTGAAGATTAGGGACTAAAAAACAAATTAACATCAAACATTCAAATGCATGATGGAATTATAATGTTATTTGTTTTCTAAATGTTTATAAATTTACCAACCATGAACCATTTTTTATTCATGGTACTTACACACAACTTCCATCTCCTTATGTCTTTTACCCTTGGTTGATTTATAATTCCAAATGTGAAAATCCCATGTGAACTTAAAAGGCTTTGCATAACCAATCTTATTCACTTCAATTGTTTTGGCAAGATCGTCATCTTTTTTCAATTTGTGAGAATGTGTTATGTGGAATAAACCCCAACCCCCACATACATATGTTGATGATATACAACAATTTGTCTGAAGCTAATCTTACCAATAAAAGTTGCCAAACATTTTTGGGGCATTACATTTTAATTTGAAGTCAATCCCATTCGGCTTCAAATTTCTTCTTCATTTGATCAACTATCTTATTTTCATTACAAATTTGTCATGCTTGCAAGTTGTTCAAAATTTGAGCATTCATGGCTTGGTGGTTTTGTCATCTTGGGCTTCGAAGATGCGTAAAGGGATGACCAAATTTACCTACTTACATGTGAAGCCCATGTTTGTTATCCAAATGTCAGTGAAACAACCAATGATTTTACACACCCCACCTTGACCCTTCATGTACCCAATTCACATCTTCCATTGCATGTTTTGATGAGAGTTTTCCATGATCACCTTCATGAATAACTAATTTAGCCCTTATTAAAATAACATCATGTTATAAAATGGATGTGAATATTGCCCAAAAAAATGAAAATATTCATTTATACACAATGAAAGTATTGCAATTACATCAACAAGTGGATAGTAAACACAATGAGTGTATTACAAAGAAAACTTACACCTTAAACCCATTATATTAAGATATTACTTAGTATTATTTGAAACAAACATTTATTTAAACATACATGTATTGCTAAAAATTGGGCCAAAAAATTACCCATTCTACTTTTGAATAGGGAATGAAGATGTGATGGAATTTTTTATTAAAATGTTTGTGTTACATTAAATTCTTTTAAACTTTAGCATGTGACACATGATCCATCACAACAAATTTACCTTAAAAAGAAAGTGTATGTATCACAATTTTTTGCTTTTTTTCAATCTGTTTTTCGTTTACTTCTGCAAGAAAATGAAATTGAAGACAAGCTCATTGTTGTATTCTATCAAACAAGGAATAATAGAAAACAATGAGCTTGGTTCATCATTGTTTGTTGTAGTATAGGATCAAAAAAAACTTGAGAACAACAATAAACCTAGCTCATCATCTTTTTTTTTATAGAACTAGGAAAAAAGACAAAGCTTAACCTTGACTTAATGTCCTTCTTCAAGCAAAACAACAAGAAAGAAGTGTCTTGAACAACCGGTGCAACAATAAAAAAATCATCTTTAACAAGAAAAAGAAAAATAGTTAGAAACATTTTTTTGTAATGCATAGAAGAACATATGAACTTGAAATAGCTTAAGCCCATACACAAAGACAAAAGATGTACTAGCTATCCTTATGCCTTCACGTTGTTACAATACCTTCAACATTTTTTTCTCCTTATGACAATAGTGTAGTGATGGTGGAGCTCTTTGTCCTTGTGATAGTAGTGACGGCCATGGCGGGAAGAAAAAAGATTTTGAAAAAATGAAGAGATAGGTACCTTGGGTGAGAAGGGTAGGTGGGTAGCATGGGTGAAAGAGGTAGGTAGTTAGTTGGGCGAGCAGGGTAGGTACGTGGGTGAAAAAAAACTTGACAATTAAGGGGCAAGCAAAAAAAACGTTTGAATTGAATCTCTCTGACTGCACTTGGTTTAGTAACTGGGATGAGCCCCAGTTCATCCGAAATGGAATTGGGGGAGTCAGGGGGGCTGGCCACATAATGGATGTAGACCTCCTAAAAAAAGACGTGTATAAGGATGAAATATACTGTACAGAGGTCATTCATGTCAGTTTTTTCATCCCAAGACGGTGGATTCTAAGTTTTGAAAGAGAAGAAAACTAGACATGACCTCAAAAATGGACTCTAATGCCCGCTTTACACTAGGAGTCAGGGCCAAAAAGAACTTGGGGCCAACTTTGAGCATTTTTGGGTTGCAAATTGACCCCCAAGTTACTAATAAATGCTACAACATTGACGTCAGGATACTAATAAATGCTGGAATATTGGCCCCAAGGATTGCAAATTGTTTACTATTTTCCTTGTTTAATATTTTCCCAAATTGGCCTCCCAAATTTGATGTTATCCTTTTTCCAGCCTTGGGGCCAATACAAGGCCATAAAGTTCAGCATTTAGTAGTAACTTGGGGCATATTGAAAAGTTTTTTTTTCTATTTCAGCCTTGACTCTGATGTAAAGCCCTTGGGGCTGATTTCAACTTTTGCACTAAGAGGAATGCTGGATTTGTGTGAAACATTGGCACTGACTCGTAGTGTAAAGCGGGCCTAAGTTTTGAAAAAAGAGAAAACTAGACATGACCTCAAAAATGGACTTGGGAACTTGCCTTTTTTGGCTAGAACTTGGACCCGGGTTCTAGACCTATTTAATACAGGTTCAGATTTTTAAAGTTATTTTTTTGTCAGATGGGGTTCGACATGCTAGTTAGTCAAAAAGATTGAAGCATACAAGTCTTTTTTTGAAAAATAGATTTGGGAGTGGGGGGCAAGGGTTTGGGATTATGCATGTACTTGTGACTTTCCAGAACTTGTTTAAAATATATAAATTGTTGGTTTGTTGTTTTGGTTTAGGCATGGAGTTGGTACAAATGGTCACCTTTTATTGGTTGTATAATGCTAATAATTAAAAAGTCTTCAATTTTGCGCTCTGTGTACATAAAAGGTAGAAACGGACTTCAGCTGGAACCAGACTTGCTTAAGATTTTTATTTAAAAAACCAGGAGTCAAGAGTCTAAAATTGTGAATAGCCAAGTTTGGAACCCGACTTGGGGAGTCTACAAAATTAAAAAGAAGTACTTGGACTGGAATGGCAGTTTCTCTCAAATTCCCAAAAACATTGAAATTGAGACTCAAAATGTTCTCTTCAAAAGCTAGAATTGAACAACACTCGTTCAAACTTCAACCCAATGTTGGGCAAACATATGATTTTCATATCCTAATATGATGGTGGTATAAAAATCTTATAAACATTTAACACAACAATGATATAGGTATTAAACAAATTGCTCTATTTTACATACCACCATGGTACGAATATAACCAAATTTTTTTGTTTTTAGATAACGGTATGAATGCAAGTAGGGAGGAGACCAATAGCATAATCATGTGTGATGATGATCATTCATAAGCTGATTTAGCCAAATCTAGCTATTAATGAAAGATGAAAGGAAAAGTTTTAAACATGCCCATATATTTTTGGCTATCTAATTGAATCATGCATAGAAACCTAGAATATTTTCTAGATTTTTATCTAAAAATTCGAATTTTGGCGATTCTTCTTCAAAAAATCATAGAATTTACAACATAATTTGTCAGAAATTTAACAACAGTGAAATTTTGCACCCAAAAATGAAGCTGACCAGATGCATTGAACACAAATATTGATATTATGTGGAGACCTTATTAACTCTTAAATGTTCTCCATTTGAGCTTCAAAGTCCATTATACCCTTAGAAGTTAGGATCATTGTGGCGTGGAACTCCTCAAGAGAATCCAATTTCTGCTCTTGCTATTCGTTCTTTGCATATGAGACAGATTGTCAAGGAACTTTGGTGTTCACAGGCCACAAAATAGTTGTGACAGAGGGGAAAAGACTTGGATATGGATGCATTGTTACTTGTTGCAATTTTTATTTAGACTTGAATCTTGAACTACATGAAAGATACTCTATTCAAGGTCATAGATGTCTTTCTTCATAGTTGTGATCTGCATAATGAACATACTAGTCTAAGGTGTGACGGGCTACACTTTTGAGTTAAATGTGTTGAGCTTATAAAGGTTATGTACTTGGTTTATCTATACTTCTCTAATGTTTGTCAGTGTCTTCAACCACACAATTCTTGATTCAAGGAAGGCCACAATCTAAAACACATTGTTGTAGCCTGTATATCTTACTCCAACAAGCAGAGAATCAAGGCATAATCTGGAGCTGGGCATTTCAAAAAACGTAATGCCTGTGGAGGCAAGCAGTATGTTTTTCCAAATGCCCATTGTCACTTTTTATCACAGGAAATAAATGAAAAATGCAGCAGTTTTTATGCTATGTAAAGCCCTTGGGGAGAGACTCTCAGTACCAAATTTGGACCCTCGCCTTATTCCAGTAAATCTTGAACTCAAGTTGTTGTTCATGAATATTGAAGTTATTTATTACATCATCCCCTATCAACTGGTCTGGTAAATAATATTAGTATTCCCTCAAACTCTCATACCCACCTAGTCCAAATATTCATCCTTATACTTGCTAATCAAATACCAACTGATCTACGGTGTACGATGTACGCATACCTTTGTTGGGTAAGTATATAGTGTTATATATACGTACGCAACAATGGTTCGAAGTTCGAACTCACGACCTCTCGGGGCGCCCGATTACGGCCTACATAACCTTACGTTCCCGCTCTCCTGGGTGCAGAAAGTAAGTTACCGTTCTAAGCGGCAAAGCGGCAGAGCGGTATACCGCCATCTCGCACTTCTCTGTCTTTTGTACTGCATCCCCGATGCAGCCTTCTCTCTGTTCTCGCCCTCTTTGTTCGTCTCCGTCGTCGCTTGTTTTGTTCCTGTTCTGCTTGCATGCTGAAGAAGAAAACTCCTCCTAAACCCTAGGTACTTCCGCCTCTCCGTAGTAGCCGTGGCAGCCGTGGTCATCTTTTTCACGAATCCGAGCGCACCAGACTTATTCCTCGTCTGGTCTCCCATTCAAAACCCTTTTGCTCTTCTGATCGGTGGGGTTTCGACTACGCTTCTGAGCACTTTTCTTTTTTTTTGGGTATACTCAGGATGCGGAGTCTCCGGAAGTTCCTGTATGCGTCTGCAGAGTGTGGTTACCCAGATCTGCTTCATCGCCGTGCGAGTTACGAACTTCGCGTCTGAAGTTTGGTAGTTGGTTTGGTAGGAACTTTTCGTGTTATATTTTCGAGCAGCGGGGGAGTTTCGTTTTTGTTTTGTACTTGCTTTTTTCGTTTCTCTTTTTTTTGCTTTTCGCGTAGCATTACGAGTTCGACGGCGTTGTTGATACCATGGAGGGGGCTTCTGTGTCGACTAATCCTCGAACCGTTGAGGAAGTTTTCAAGGACTTCAAGGGCCGGCGTGCGGGGATGTTGAAGGCGCTAACGTCTGGTAATGCTTGACTAGGTTTGCTGTTCTGTTTGTTCGCCGTTCATTACCGCTTGCTGGATTTTTTTCATTTCATGCCGGCGTAAATGTTGGTGCAGATTTTCAGGATTTGACGACATTTCCGCGTGCTTCTGTGACTTTCAAATTTTGTTGGTTTATTCTACTTGTTCTGTTGTAGATATGTTCTGTTGTATGCAAGAGCTCAAAATCTTAAAAAATACACCGTATCTAGGTCGTCTTCGGCCTGGATGACCTATTTTTCCATAACGTGTGTGCCCTCCTCCCTTACTCTGTCTGCTTCGTGGGGACGCAGAGGTTGAAGATTTCTACCGGCAGTGTGATCCAGGTAAGATTGATTTGCTGCACATGCTCGTCAAGCATTCCTTGTCTATTTTTTATTTTTACTTTCCTTGTGTCTAGCACTGTTTGAAGTATCACGATGTAATTTTGCAGTAGACCTGCAGTGTAGGGCGCTTATGGGGTTCATAGGAGAATGCACATCTTGTAGCTTCTTTCAGGGTTGAATGCGCCAATTAATGACAAGAAACATGGTGCAGTTCTCAATGTTGTGAGGTGTGATGTCCCCAGGGTTATATGTGGTTTCACATTTTTTTTCAAGAATGTGGCATTCAAGCTGCTGAATGCAGGAAATTCTTGGTAAAGACATTTTAGAATGGTTTCAAAAGTATAGGATATAGTGCTCCATCTTTGATGAGCTGTCTGGAACTGGACTATTGCAGAGAAGGAGAATTTGTGCCTGTATGGCTTTTCTGATGAAGCCTGGGAGGTGAATCTACCAGCAGAGGAGGTTCCTCCAGAGCTTCCTGAACCTGCACTTGGAATCAACTTTGCAAGAGATGGTATGCAACGCAAGGATTGGTTGTCTTTAGTGGCTGTGCACAGTGATGCATGGCTTCTAGCTGTTTCATTCTACTATGGTGCACGGTTTGATAAAAATGAAAGGTAAGTCATTTGCCAACACCCAGTCCATGGTCCTGCCATCCATTCTGTGCTTTACTGTGAAGTGGACACTGTATAATTCAGTGGGCTTTGAGGACTGGTTGTGGCTATTTTGTTGTTCCTACACAGCAGTTTTGAGGTGATGGTGGTTGTGAGGAGACATGAACTCAAAGAGAATTGTGCACATGAATGAGAAATAAGTACATGCCACTGTGGTGGGCATCTTTGTTACAATTTTAGAGTTGTTAATCAGAATTGTTGAAATGGTGTGAGGCTCAACCTTTCAGTCTTTGTATCACTGCATTTTTATAAGTGAAATTCTTGGTCAAATCTATGGTCTAGCAGTGGACAACTTTGCCATTTTTCTCCAATACTATTGCATGTGGTATGGATACAGGAAGCGCCTCTTCAACATGATTAATGAACTCCCAACTGTATTTGATGTGGTGACTGGAAAGAAGCCTGTGAAGGAAAAACCTGTTGTCAACAACACAGCTGGGAACAAAACCAAGGCCACAGGGAAAGTGGTAAGTCATACGGGTTGTGTTGTAGTTTATATTTTGATTTGGAAGCTTTTATTATCATCATGATTTGTTCTTTGAGCGTGGTTGTCACTTGCAGTTAACATACGTGTTTTTATGTCCCCATAGAGTTGATCTTCCTGTCACCTCCAGAAATGTGGCAGAAACTCAGGATGCAGATGTTTGCATAATGGTTTACCCAAAATTTTGGGCAGATTATTATGTGCTTATCTGCATCCACCATTTTTGAGCTGACGAAGTCAGTGGGGAGTCATGGGCTTGTCACTGTTATTCATGATGAAGGTGATTCTCTGAGGTTTTGTGAGTAATACTCATAAAGTTATGACCACACACATTCTTGTTGTGTTAGTTTTGGTGTTGTTGGACCCAGCAGAACAGTTAGCTTGTTGTTGTAGAGTGTTCTCTGCAATCTCATAGACATATTTTTATACCTCCTACATCTGGCTGCACTGCAGCCCTCCACAGGCCACCTTCAAGGCTAGTGCTGCCTTCGCTAGTCAGCAAAATTTCCTGCCATGGTAAAACTACCTAGACTCTTTTGGCATTGCTGAACAATGAATCTGGGCATCCTTCCTAACCAGGATGGATGAGAGGTCTTGAAATGGTATTGACTGCTCCAGTGGTCTCCTTCAGTTTCTGAAGTCTGTTGTGTTGCGTGTAAATTCAGCAGCGGGCACCTGAACCACAGTCCAAACCCTCAAAGCCGCCTCCTCCTCCCCCTAAGGATGATGAAGACACTCTTGATGATGAGGATGAGGAGGAGCATGGTGACACCTACTGTGGAAGCTGTGGAGGGAACTATACTGCTGATGAGTTTTGGATAGGGTGTGACATTTGTGAGAAGTGGTTTCATGGCAAGTGTGTGAAAATCACACCAGCAAGAGCTGAGCACATAAAGCAGTACAAGTGTCCCTCTTGCAGCAACAAAAGGGTACGCACATAATGTATCAAGCTGCAGGATTCCTGTAGCATTAGCTTTTCACAGACACCACTCTTGGGCCCATCCTGCATTTCCTTATTGTTTGCTGCCAGTAGCGAGCTGTTGCAGGGATGCACTGGGTGGCTTCAAAAATTTGTCATACATCATGATCAGGAAAGGTTTGGAGCAAGTCTTTCCAGGTTCAAGGAATGTGTCCTGTTCTCTGGCAACCAGATAGCTTACAGTGTATCTTTGTTATGGGGCATGTAGGTACTGTGGACCTTCTTGTGTGTGTAGTCCCTGAGGATGGCACACACTATCAGCTTTTTTGTTTTCACAGGCTTGCTTATTTTGTGGTGCATTTGATGCTGGCGTTATTGCTTTCTTTGCTTACCACTTTGGATGAAGTCATGAAGGGATTTATTCTCCCTAGAAAGATGGTTGAGGTGAGCTAGATGTGTGCAACTTACTTCCATGTGACAGTAGCTACTTTCATTGTGATCATGGTCTTGGTGCATGTTGACTGGGGTGGGCACCTGCTTCCATATGCACAAAGCTGTACATAAAGTAGTTCTTGGTGGTGCATGCATGGCAAGTCTGTATTGTTGGTACTGATGCTGATAGGCCTTGTAGGTCCCTTGGAAAGCTTTTTACCAAAGGTCATGCATTGTTGCTGTCCTGTTAATTTAGAACCATGCTTTCAATGCCTCTTACATTTTTCAGAGGCAGTTCTGGCAGGCACAATTACCAGTGTGGTTACTGGATATCTTTTTCAGATTTTTGTGAGGCTGTCTTGTATGAAGTGTAGGCTTGCATTGTAATACCTACATGTTCCATATTTTGCAGTTAAATCATTAGAAGTTTTATTACTGACTTGAACCTTCAGACAAAAAGTTAGGTGTGACTTGGTCACTTGAAGTGTTTTTATGAAGCCATAGCATTTTCCGAGAAATCCATTGTCTAGGTGTTTCATTATTATTTGTCCTGGAGTGTTCAATCCCAAAGGCATGAGTGTGCTTGGGGATGTTTCCTGTGTTATTGTGATCTATGTCCCCAAAAAGATGAGTGACTTTTCCAAATTGTGGATGAAATTAAACATTAGGGAGTACTGGCTTCAAAATTTGACAGAGTTGGGTTGTAGTTGCCATTGTTAAGGAGGGGGTGCCCTTCTGATTAGAGTTTCTTATCTTTGACTGTCAGTTATAAGAATTTTTGTGGATTGCCTAGCATGATAAGAAGTTCTGGGTAGCTTTGTGCAACACTAATGTGGAATCCAGTGAGGAAGGAAGCCCAATGTTAGTAGCATTTTGAAAATAATAGTTGGGTCAAGTCATGGAGTGCCATTCAAGACCGCAGTTTCAAATTGTCCAAGGTTTTTGCTTGCCTGTAAAGCTTGAAAATCAATTTTTTTTTTTAGACTTCTCTTGCAGACCACTTTGACCATCTGCTATTCATTCATTTCATATTTTTTTCAGACAGTCCTTTTCCATGTGACTAATATTCATGCTTTTTTGTCACTAGTAAGTTTTTATGGCAAATGGAGTATAACATCTGGATCCAAGTCTTCTAAAACTTGCAATTTTGAAAATTGCCTGAAATTATAAAATCTTAAATTTCAATGGTGGAGCTTTTTATTTCATCAAAATCTCTTTTTGAGAAATCAAAACATTAGGCTGAAGTCCTCCACAACTCCACCAAGTCAAATTTCAAAATTTTGGTGTTTTGCATGACTTTTAGGTGGGTTGGTGTGGGTTTGGTGTGGGTTGGTCTTTTTTTTGGATGAGGATTGTTGAGAAGGCCTCAAGCGCCCTCTAGCAATACTGGACGTTCATGAGGCCACTTTGCTTCATCCTTCTTTGAGATCTCAAATGAGATCTTTAAGATCTGACGATTAGACCACGGGCTTTCACATGACATGTTAGGTCTTTTAAAGTGTATTCCTGCTTGCCCATCTGGGATTTGTTTGTGGCAACTGAGAAACCTGGACTGGATGGTTGGTTTGAACCCTCCACTTACCCGTGAGCTCCAGTCAAAGAAATATGATTTATGTGCTTAGTTTACTGGAGCATTTCTGATTTTGTTTTCATGTAAGGGAAGATGGCTAGATATTCTAATGGCAATTACAGCCTTGCTGTCACAGGACTGATGAAGTGAGTTCCTTGTGAAACCCTACTAAAGTAGTTAAAGTCGGAAGGTTGTGCGAGGTAATTTCTTCTGTTGTAGTGTGGCTAAGTAGTGTGTCCACAGCTCTTTTTCAAGGTTTGAGCTTCAAGAACTGTTTCTATCTTGAGATATTGTAGATTTAACCAGTGGCCTTTCACCAAGTCCACACTGATCAGTTGCATGGAAATGGAGGAAATGTTGAGGGACAAAAATGTTCCCTGGTTCTTAAATTTTAATTAAGGGTTAAAGGACCAGACTTGCATATAATTTTGGTTGAATGTTAAAAAATTTACCAATTTTGAATTTGAAGTCTCAAACAATGTTGTTGCTTTCTTATGTTTTGCGTTTTGTGATTGTTAATTTTGTCTCACACATGTATGAAATGTTTTTCTCAACTTAAGTGAATTTTATAGAGTTGTTAATGGGGGACCTAATATTTGTGATGTCGGCTCATGACTAAGCCTAGCTCAAGACAATGCAAACCAATTGAGAATAATGCTAAGCCCTACATAATTCAAGCACATTATTAAAGTGTGTTGGAAATGTGTGAGAGACAAAAGAGCAACACTCAATCCTCCCAAGGGAATCACAATTTGAGAGTTGAGACTTTGATAAAGTCTTGGTCTTTGGGTCAAGCTTTGGGATCAAACCTTGTACAAATTGAATGATTATTTTATTGCTTGGAAAGATTTTCAAAAGTGTTACAATCAAATGGGTTTGCATGGAATTTATTTATTTATTTTATACATATAAAATTATTTGAAAAGTTGTGACAAAAATAACTTAAATGTTTCCAAATGTTTGTAAGTACTAAATGTTACACACGCTCAAAGTGTGATTTGTGGACAAATTGTGTTCGAATTGGGAGTTTGAATTGTGTTGATGTCAAATGTTGAACTACCATCCCTACGTCTTTTGATTTTGAATGTTTGTATACATCATATTCATATCATAAGTAGGAAATTTTCATGACAATGATACTGCTTGTTGTGAGTTTGTTTCATCTCATTGCTCTAACGAGTAACCTTTGTTTTACATCCATTTATAGTAATAGCACAAACTTAAGCACCTTGGGCTCATTCATCCAACATTGAACAACTTCAGTCACTGTAATTGTACCTCTTCAATGCATATCCTTAGCTTGTCATTTATTTCCAAATACTGTAAAGTTGTTTTTTGGAATTGTACCAATGGTCATATACTTGGAATTGGTCATGAACATAGTTTGAAATTCATTACAAATGTATATTGCACAGGAAGGCAAACTTACCACCTTTGAAACGAAATAATTATTACCAAATAATAAATTCCCTTGTTTGCAAGAAAAAGAAAATTGTGATGAAAGTAAAAAATAAATTTCACATACTTTATCAATTGTCAATCTAGGTGTGAACTTGTCTTCTAGTGGTCCTAGATTCTTTGTGAAGATGTTTAAAATGTAACATGGTAACATTTTCAATTATTTCAAATCCTTCAACTAGGTCGAGATTGTTTTAAGAATCTCATAGTTTTCACCATTTTTCAGTATAAATTTGGGGGTCTATGTACCTTTGTTAATAATTTGAAAACCCACCTCTCCCCCATCCATTCATGTTTTATTCACCATGGAGTTATCCACCTTAATCCAAATTCATTCATTCATCATTTATTTATCCATCTGTCCAAATTTTACCATTCATCATTCTTTCATCAAACATTCATCCATCTTTCATGATTTTTTTCAATCATCCATGCATCTCTCATTGAAATTTTATTCTGTCAACTATCTTTCGTCACCTATTCATTTTTTTCATTCATGAGTCTTTCAACAATCATTCAACCATATTTCGTCCAAAAATTTATTCATCCATTCCAACTTTCATTCCAGGTGTTTTTGTTAAATTTTTTCATCAATCATTCATCCAAAATTTTCATTCATCTAGAATTTTATTTATCTGTGTTTTCCATTTGTCCAATGTTCATCTATCATCCATCTATCAATTGTTAAATTTTCATTCATACTTTCAATTCATCCATGGCACTCACATGCTCACCATTTCCCTGGTAGACGTGAAATTATAGAGTACAATCAATCTCTTCTTAGTGGAACAATAGCAATATCTGGGATTCTAGTCCCCTTTTACACAGGTCATTGATACAGTCCCTTTTCACACAGGTTATGATCTTCTAATGCAATTGCTACTTTTTGGAAACGATTAGGCGGCAGCTGTACTTTTTCATCACGTGGCCACTTTAATTCGTCATACAGGAACAGTAAGGATGCTACACTTAGGGCCACTTTAGATGAGGGTCCAGGGTCCAATGAAATAGAGCAACCCTATTGGCTGAGAGCCATAAATTGGACCATGGGCTTTAGATGAGGGTCCAAGACCAAAAAGTGGCAAATTGAGGCTAAACCTACATGACACCTTTTTTTGGAGGGAAAATCAATTGGTTCGGACCAAGAGTAAGAGCTCAAAGGAGAGCTCATGATTTGGAGAACCAAGATGCAAGCTAGGTTCAAGGCATTGGTTCCTAGGAATTTGGACCCTGGACCCCATCTAAAGTTTCCCACATGGGCTATGATTGGAATTGCTAATGCAGATTTGCCTCTTTTATTCAATGCCCAGGTTTTGGAAAACCTGAAAAACGTTCTTGTTTTGCTGATGAGTATGGTCCACAAAGTAAATTGAAGGGCTGTGGCTTGTCTTGAAGCCAAATTTCTGTTCTTTTTCCTTTCATATTATTTGGGTTTTCCATCCCATGCTGAAGGTGAATTTTAGAAACGTGTTTTCAACATGCCAGTACTAACAGTGTTTCTTTTACTGGCGAAGTTTCTTTTACTAGCAAATTTTTGCCAAATCTCAACCTGAAAAACATGATTTTTATCTACACAAAGGATTTTTTGTAAAATGGCCCAAATTTGCCACATTTTGAAGAAAAAAAAAATCCAAATCACCAGATTTTTATGATAAGTTCTAGTAGGTAGCCAAGAACATAGAAAGATTCTTTTTTAAAAAGAACTTTCATATCTGATTGTAGCCAAATTTGGCTAAAGTATTTTGTGGATGATTCCCACTTTGACAACATCACAAAATCCTTAAAGAAAACCCTGGTGGGTAATGGTCCATGGGAGGAGTTAGTCCAGCATCAGATGTCATTGATTGGGGTCTGACCCATGGCCATCATCGTCTCATATCGAAATTTCACACAAGCTGGGTGTGGTTAACGGCAATTTTTTGTGAAAATTCACTTGGTCACAATGTCATCAATTAGAACACAATTTTTGAGTACTCATTTATCGTAGAAACACCCCAAAAGAACAAGATTAGTGTTTTAAAATGTAAGTGGTGAACACAAGAAGGGATGTTCAATCCAAGAAACCATTGGCTTGCACCTGAGTGATCACTTAATGGACATAAGCCCATCTCCAATAGGTCTAGCCCTTACCTTACCTACCCTTGCAAATGGCAAATTTTAATGATCTAAAAAAAAGATTCAAAAGGGCATCTTGACATTAACCCATTTGGTAAATGCAGCTCTTGTTTCAGTGGTGATGATTGAAACTTTGATCTTTGGTTGCGACTATCAAGGGCCACCTTTCATGCAGGAGTCCCTTTTATTTCAAAGCTCTAGATTGCTGGAGGCATGCCACACAAAAGAAACAAAAGAGGAACCATGAGCTTGTTAAGCTCACCTCCACTTATCAGCGTTTCAAAGAGGGGTCAGATCAACTGCACTACTTTTTCAGAGAGTTCCACACAGAAGCACTTCCAATATAATAAGTGCTTTAAGGGCCAGGCAATGTGGAAATTTCTTTCATACCTTGCCACTTGTGCTATTTCAAAAATGGAGCAAATCATTTTAACCATATGACAAACTAGTGGTACTGGAACTCAAGAAACTTGCAGTCCTTTACAAGTTCTTTTTGGACATGATTGAGGGATTGGAATATGACGACCTTGAGGCTCAATTCTTTACTCTGTTGTAGGATGGAATTGGACATGGAAAGATCAAATGACAAATATAGAATTGCAAGTGTACATGTGATTTGAAGGCCGCAATAAAATGGGTTCTTGCTGCTCAAAAAGTTGCCTTGCAATGTTCAGGAAGAAAAAGGACCCTACTATGCCCAGGGAGCCAAATTGGAACATTCTCAACCAGATAAGATTCCCTTTCAAGAAGCAGAAGGGTGCACACACTTCAGGGGCAGGATCAAACATTCCCTCCCGTGATGCTGCTCAGCCCCCATCCAGATGATGGGCTCTTTGAAACTGAAGGATGTATTACTTTCTTGTACCCAAACCCAGCATTCATCATTCCCTTGAATAGCTGCATATACAATCACAGAATCAGACTGAAAGATTCACCAATTTCTGCCACAACACAAGGAGGTGAATCATGTTCACTTTTCCTTTGAGCAGACAACTTTACATTTTCATTTATTGAGTTCAATGGCTGGTACTCTTGGTCTCTTGTATTGGACGGTATCTACAGATGGCACTAAACTAGTCCTACTCAAAGAGATAGTTTGGAACAAGAACTTGACCTTAAACACAGAAAAACTCTGGCTCTAAGGGAGAACTTTCATCTTTGTATTTAGCTATTTGTCATAGCCAGACCATAAAAATGGAGCTAGGTCTTCCCTTCTGCACAAGATTGAGGTTGACTTCAAACCCATTCAAAATTTTGAAGCCTGCTTACCCTGTGATTATGACCTCATTTTGTAGAGGAAGAAAGTAAGAGCTTGGCAATGATACCATGTGCCTTACTTAGCCAGTGATAGCCAATGTGGCAAGAATATTGTTGCCTCCCTGTTGTCAAGTTGGTTCTAAAATTGTGACTTTGGCCCATTAGGCAAAACCAATCATATTTGAAACACAGGTCATCAACACACTCATTTTTAAACCACCTCAGTGCTGTAGCAGAAACCCAGGCAGCCGTGATCCAAGAATTGAAAGTAGCTCATATTTGCTAAATTTGAGAAAAATCTCCTCTGGGGGTTGTAAACCACCTGGGTTGAGTCGCAGAGCAGCTTCCACTAGTTGACCTCTGAGCCACTGAGAGAGAACAACACCGCTTGTGGCCACACACTCCTTGTAGAGAGGGAGATAGGCAACTGTGACTTGCAACTGCACAGGAAGTTCTTGCAGGTGCAAAGGGGAACATCCCCTCTTCAGTACCCGCATGACATTCAAGTGGTGAGCTTGTCCTAACACTCGTCCTTTTACAAATGCCTCTTGAGACCATTCTTCCGTCAGGAATGATCGTAATTCTAAGGTAATTGCTTCATCCTCCGACTTTGCAATGGTGTCAGCAATTCGATATGTGGCCTCTGCATTGTTCAAAAAATCAGCTTGAAGCAGGAAGGCTATGCCCATGAGGGAGCCACCTGAGCGCTCACCTGCAGCCTGAATTTACACCATCATAAAACCTTAAGAATTGGGAGTAGTTATATACAAGAGAAGACACACACCTACATATTGAGACCGTACTTTATATACACTGTACAACATGAAAGAGGCTCATTCATCAAATATATTTGACACTAAGAAGATCCTAACAAGAAGCAACACAATAGCCTTTGAGAACCCATCAAGTTGTCTGTAATGCCACTAAAAAAAGAAAACAAGAAACACCTGTAGCAAAACTTAATCCTACAACAAGCTGAATACCTTAAGGATTTCAGCACTAAGTGTCTGTATTACATGGTGAGGAACATGACTCAGAAGATACGCAACAACATCGACACAACTACTGGAAGCTGCTGCTGTAAGTGCCAAACACAGCTCCATATCTTTGCAACCTCTCTCCACAAACCATTGGACAACCTGCATCACCACCAACTTGCCTTCACATTCCATTCTGGGTTTGAAAACTTACTATACATACTTTCAGTTGTCAGTTTGGACAGGTTATTGAATAAGTACTCCCTGATATGTAAAATCAGCAAAAACCAGGGAACAATATTGCAGTCTTTGTGAGAATTCCCAATCATGATCACATTGTCTCATATGCAACCCAAAAACAATTTTCACTCTATCCTCATCATGTAGACACAAGTATATCATCAATTGCATTTTTCAACAACACTGCAGGAACCAAGTCAAATCCATCATCTGCTGACCTCCATGCAACCTCTTTCAGCTGCTCTCATGAGAGGTCCTAGAAAGGCCTCTGCATTTCCATCATCAACCAAGCACTCCATAGTCCCTATTTTGCAATAGTGTGATGCAAACCCTAGTGCCAAATCCACATCTAGCTCCACACCATTTCTCTGTGCAATCTGCAAAACAACCAGATTCCACAAAGAATGAACAACTTTGAAAGGCTGAGACAAGAATATGTATGTATGTTCTTGTGCCTGCAGTAGCCATAAATGTCTCTGATTTCTCAAAGATTTGAAGCTGCTGGTGCAGTTGCAGTAAAAGACTGGCACAAAAGTCTTAAGCAACCGTCCTGGGCCATTGCATCAAACTCACTTGACCATTACATGTTTGCCTCAGATCATGAATGAGCATTTGCCTCACAACATCTTTGTTTGTATATCACAAGATTCTCATGAATCAATTGCACAACAAAGCTGAGATGACTGCCTTTCCATTGTTTCCTTGAGTTATTTCATGATATAGAGTGGCCAGACCAAGTTATGTCTCCAGAGAGGCAAACCAGATGACTCCAATAATAAGAAAGGACAAGAGAAATGGCTTTGAGAATGGTGATTTTCAAGAGAACAATCAGAAAGAATTAGATGCAGTATGTACAAGACCTGGAGAAGAATACGAACAAGCTCTGTACTTCCAAACCTTGCAGCTTCCAGAAAACATTGGTTTACATTGTCTGCACCTCCCTCAACAAGCAGGTCTAGCAGCCCTTGCATAGCACTTGCAGCCATTCCAGTTGCCCACCCTGGATCAATTGCACTGGAAAACAGAGTAAGTGGAAAGCATGCTGCATCAAATGCCTCAGTATAGTCCTTCTTTGTCAATCGAAACCCAGCAAGTTCCAAGAATTTCTTGAAGGCCATGAGTTGGAGTCGTGGCTCAATAGCTGAGCTATGAATAAGTGAAGTGGTCATATCACATGTTGCACCAGATTGTGAGGCCTGTCCTCGTGAGTGGGAGCCAATACATTTCAGTGCCCATTCTGTAAACCTTTGGACCTTGGCTGCTGCTTCAGCCTTCAATACTTCATCACCATTGCATTCCTGGAGCCTTTCACGCAACCTGCATACACATTCCCGATACAATGTGTTATTTCTATCAACATTTGGGGCAAAATCTGACATGTACAAGCGCAAAGTGAAGAGAAGTAATAACCTTTGGGCCATGACAGTTACAGTATCAGCAAGAGTCATGGTGCGGCTTCGACATGCTGACACGCATGAAGCCAAGAAGGAGGTTCGCAAAGCAGCTCGTGTGAAATCATGAGCCCCTGCCAATATTAGTTTCTTGATCAACTGTGATGCAGCTGCAAGTTCCTGTGTCGTGCTGGACATGACAATCACTTAATTGAAGTCAGTGTTTTATGATAATCTGCCTATCTGCATTAGAAGTACATACTTTTGCATATGAAATAACTGGTGCACCTGCAGCCACAAACATATTATTTGACAAAGAGCATTTCTTGTAAGAAACAATTGTCACATTTGCCTGACTCCTATCCCAGGCACATGGGCACTAAGACTTACCTTAGAAACCATATGGAGTCTAGAGCAATGCACAATCCATCATTGAGCCGCTGGGAATCTGCCAACGGAATGAAACTTTCAGCAAGAACCCAATCATGTGAACTCACTGCCAGTTGAAAGGATCTACCAATCTCAGCATTATCTTGGTTTACGACTATCAGGTCCTCCTCTTGTACAATCGCATGATTGCTTTGCATTCTCATAGTTGTCTCCCTTTTAATGGTTTGCGCTCCAAGCCCAGATCTTCCATCAGAGCAGACTGATGCATGAACATCGTACTCTGTTGACCTCTCACACATCACTGAGTTTTAAATTTGGTCAAATGGCTGATTCTTCAAATAGTGCCACAGGAATTTGTAATGTGCTTCATTGAATGGTGGATAGCAGCTATGGAACAAGAAAATATACCTAAGGATTAACTGAACATGAGTAACTATGGCCTTCAACACTAACATAGGTTTCACAAATACACTGACACAAAGATACTGTGCAACTCCTGCACTGATTGCACTGGTGCACTAAAAGCAAGGTAGACAATAACTTGAAGATCAAACACAAACTTCACTTAACAGTCATGCCCATACATACTGCAACATAGATATGATTATCTCATCATATTAAGATAGGAAGCATACTGCTGCACACATCAACATGTTGAACAACAACTACTGATGCTTCTACAAACTTACAGAGTACAACCTAGGACTCAAAGACCCTGCAAGGAAATTGAAAGGGATTTGGCAAGGGAAGTGAAGGGAAAAAATATGGTACCATTTGCAATGCCTGAAGTACTATCAACTCTATCATGTCCACTTGTGCTTGCCCTACATCCCAGAGCATGATTATAGTTGCTATTCCCATGGTTCCCCCAAAACCCTAAATCACAGTCAGATGTACCCTTTACACTCCGTCTAACTTCATCCTCCTCCATAGGGCTGCTCACTTCAAGCTCCTCCATCCTCCTCCTTTCACATTTATACACCTTGTTTCTATGCTCCTCCAGTTGGTCAATTCACACAGTCATGGCAATCTTCAGTTAATATTGCTGAACCTAAGCTGATAGAGAAAGGCAACTTGTTCCCTCAATCACAGATCCATCCAAGCTTTCAATTGTGAGCTGCTGCTTCCAGGTAGTGAAAATGCTCATCAATCAGACACATCCTATTGCTCCTATCATTGGAACTTGTGTGTGTATTCAAACTTTGACTCATCTGTTGACATAAACAACCATCGATACAATTGTCAATAACAAATGACAACAATTTGGCTGGAGTCTTCAGGAGCATGAAGCAAAGCTGTTCAAGGGACTGAATTTACAAAACTTCAAAGAGAAGTCCAAGTAATAGAAAACTACAATATACAGTCCACTTGTTGTAGATTGCAAATCAAGCACCAACTACTGCTGATGAAAGAAGAATCACATTACCCTCATAAAAACACAAACAATATCACAACAATTGACTCAATGCACCACCTGAATGAACAACATATTCAGCGACAAAAATGCACATTATGCTCTAGATTGCATTATCCGTTAGCTCAAAGTGCAAATTCAGAAAACCATTACACATTTAGCAAAACCAAACCACGACTAATAAATGCCCCTAGAATCCAAATTGCCGCAGATAAAAACACGTCCGCAGATTGTGTGACTAATGCAAGCTTTGCGAACAGCCGGGTGTCAAAGCTCATGAGCAAAGAAGAAGAGAGCCAAGAGAGCTATATAATAATGCCAACGTCAAGAAGGAGATGAAGGAGAAGAAGACGAAAAAACAAGGAAAGAGAGAGGAGGAAGGGGGGGGGATGAGGGAGTAGGAAACAGACCCGAAGGGCGTCCGCCATGCCAATGCTCCGAGACGCAGTAGTAGAAGACGAGGAGCAAGTATCAACAACAAACAACAACAAGCCACACCACTTCAATGTACACCGTCTCGTCGCGTGGCTTGCTTGTTTGCTGCATGCGTTCGGAGATGCAGGGCTTCCCAAGGGGCACAGACATGTGACCTTTCAACAACCTCCATTTGGTCCCAATGGTCCCTTCATAATACCCATGTGTACCACCGGTAACTTAATACCATGGTGCTCTTCTACTCAACTTGCAACCCCTGCTTCCTTTGCTCTTTGTGTCTAGAGTCTGTACCAGTTTTGGGCCTAACCCTTTGCCTCTAGGTTTAGGGTTCGGGTTTGCGTTTGGTGGGTTAGTTTCGTCTCCGCCAGTTGCTACGTACTCGGTAACCGGACATAACCATATCATACTAGAATGGAGATGCTCTCTCCACGGAGATCGGTTGTGGAATGCTCATCCAAACAACTAGGTTTAGGGTTCGGGTTTGTGTCCAATAGGTTAGTTCTGTCTCTGGACCAGGTAGGTTAGTTTCGTCTCTGGATTGGGTTGGTTGCCTACATACTAGGTAACCGGACGTAACCATCGAATACTAGGGACCGAGATGCTCTCTCCACAGAGACAGAGCAGCTATGGAATGAATGTTCATCCAAACAACTGAGGGGGAACCATTGGGCTCATCAGAGCCTAGGAGTGGTACCTTAACTGCGTTGCTAGTTGCTACATACAAGGTAACCGGACATAACCATCTCTTAGGGGAATGGAGATGCTCTCTAGCCATAGAGACTGGTTATGGAATAGCAAAAAGGCCATGCTTGTGGCAAGCCTTGGCCATTGATTTTCGTCCAATTGAGTGGAGTATCTCATCTAACTACTTGGAATCCCAAAAATCTTAGAGAAGAAACCCGAGAAGGGGAGGGAGGCAGCAGCCCCATCAAACATTAAAGAAATCCAAGAAATACAAGGGGGGCAAGAAGCACCACTTGATGGTGACGCAATCAACCCGAAAGATGCCTAAGTGGCACCATTCCGCCCTAAAGGCTTGCTCAATCCTATCTTGAATACTAG
>Ga0116228_10000582_pt1 | contig 28171 bp, 27 predicted proteins | sample S1TSphfallax_2_FD_89694 | JGI IMG/M metagenome (GOLD analysis project Ga0116228, IMG submission 89694) | Host-associated microbial communities from peat moss isolated from Minnesota, USA - S1T2_Fc - Sphagnum fallax MG | ecosystem: Host-associated > Plants > Peat moss > Unclassified | place... | reverse complement strand
GAGACGATGCATGGGATTACGGTATGTTGCTCTTGCCACGCTGGCGGTGGTGACGGGATTCACGGCGGCTTCGGACGTCTCCCCCGTGCGGCGCAGTCCGGTGCAATTCAACGTGGCCGGCACAGCCAAGCTCCATGCCTACGGCAGCCGCAGCGCGCAGCAAGTGGCCAGCCCAACCGCGCGCAAGCTGGATGCTGCATTGGCAGAAATCTCCCGCGGTGCGAGCCAGGTTCGTCCGGATCACGCTCTGGCAGATTTGCACAAGCTGAACCCCGCCGTCAGGTTCGTCCAGTCGGCCGACGGCGAGCCCCTGGTGTTGATCGATGCCGTGACTCGGGGAGACCCGGCTGCATTGAAGACCGCGTTGGTCGACTTGGGTCTGCAGCACCCGTCGGTGTTCGCCAACGACGTGGGCGGCTGGCTGCCGGTGTCGCAGCTGAATGCCGCCACGTTGCGCGGCGAAGTTCACGCAATTCGCGCCGCGATGCCACGGACGCGCGCGGGGGCCGTCACCACGCAGGGCGACTTCGTCCAGCACAGCGACGTGGTGCGATCGTCGAATTCACTCGACGGCACCGGCATCACGGTCGGCATTCTGTCCGATAGCTACGACTGCTATGCGGTGTACGCCTCGAACGGCGTGGCGGCATCGGGGGACACCGGCTACGCCAACAACGGGTTTACCGCCACCGCGGCCATGGATATCTCCACGGGCGATCTGCCCTCGACCGTGAACGTGCTCGAGGAAGCGGAGGCCGGCAATGGTGGGTGCTTGAACTACGACCCGCAATACCAGCTGCCCTTCGGCGATGAGGGCCGCGCGATGATGCAGATCATCCATGATGTCGCGCCGGGCGCGGCGTTGGCGTTCCATACGGCGGTCAACAGCGAGGCGGATTTCGCCAACGGCATCGTGGAGCTCGCCAATACGGCCGGCGCCAAGGTGATCGCGGACGATGTGGGCTATCCGGATGAGCCCTTCTTCCAGGACGGCATCGTGGCGCAGGCTATCGATCAGGTGCAAGCAAGCGGCGTGGCCTATTTCTCGGCCGCCGGCAACGACGGCTATCTGGGCTACGACAACCTGCAGCCGAGGTTCCCGACCGCCGGCAGCGGCGTGAACGCCGGCGAGCAATTGCTGAACTTCGACACCTCCGGCGCCACGATTAGCACCACGTTGCCGGTGTCGATACCGGCGATGATGCCGGGCGAGTTCGTATCTATTGTACTCGAGTGGGATCAGCCCTATGTCACGGGAGCACCGGACAGCGGCGGTGCCACCAGCCAACTGGATCTGTGCGTCGCCAACGTCACCGGCAATGACCTCATCACCGACGACAACCTCAATACGTTGAGCAGCGATTGCACCGGAGCGAATGCGACGGGAGCGGATCCGGTGCAGATTTTGATCGTCGCGAACCCGGCCGACACCGGCGTCAACAGCGAGGCAGCAACCCTCAACATCGTGGTGGGTCTGAAGGCGGGCGCAGCCCCGGGACGCATCAAGGTTGCGGTCGAGGATGACGGCTTGGGCAGCACCATCAATCAATTCGCGACCAACAGCGGCACGCTGCAGGGACATCCGGGTGCGGCGGGCGCCATGGCGGTCGGTGCGGCATTCTTCTTCGACACGCCAGCGTGCGGTACCACGCCCGCGCAATTGGAATCCTATTCCTCCGAAGGTGGCACGCCGATCCTGTTCGATGTGAATGGCAACCGTCTGGCGACACCCGTTACGCGGCAAAAGCCGGACATCGTCGGACCGGATGGCGGCAACGATACCTTCCTGGGCTTCACCCTGGCGTCCCAGGGCCTGACGGGCGGCAAATTCAATACCTCGATTACCGGCTGTCAAAACAACCCGAGCTATCCGAATTTCTTCGGCACCTCGGCGGCGACTCCGCACGTCGCGGGCATTGCAACGCTGCTCCTGCAGGCGAACGCGTCGTTGACGCCCACTCAGATTTACACGGCCCTCCGGGGCAGCACGGTCGATGTCACCGCGACGGTGGGAACGACGACCACCAGCTCCGCTAATTTCGTCGGCGCCGGATTCGTACAGGCAGACACGGCCGCGACCATGATTCCGGCCTCGCTTCCAGCGGCACCGACCTTGACGTTGTCGTCCTCCTCCATCGTGGTGGGATCATCCACCACCATCACGTGGTCATCCGCAAACACCACCGCATGCACCGCCTCCGGCAGCTGGAGCGGAACGCTGGCGAGCAACGGCACGCAGACGCTGACGCCGACCGCAGCGGGAACCGACACCTATACGCTGGTGTGTTCGAATACCGCCGGATCGTCGCCGGCGACCTCGGTGAACTTGACGGTGACGGCAGCCTCGAGCAGCCATGGCGGCGGCTCGCTAGCGGTGTCTACGCTCTTAGGACTCCTAGGATTGGTAACGCTGCGCGCCACGCGGAGCCAGGAAAGCCACCCATCAAACGGCCGAGGATGATCTGCCCGGTGACACGTTATGGTTGTGGGAGGTGGCCGACGCACGTAATGTTCGTGCATGGCACAAAACGAAGGTGGGGCGGGTCGTTGGGCGTCTTTGAGCGCGTTGGGCGTGGTATTCGGCGATCTTGGCACCAGTCCGCTCTATACGCTGCAAACGGTCGTGCAGGCGGTTGGCGGCCAGTTCACGCCGCAGAGCGCGCTCGGCATCCTGTCCTTGATCATTTGGACGCTGCTGCTCACGGTGTCCGTCAAATATTGTCTGTTCGTCATGCGGGCGGACAACAACGGTGAGGGCGGAATACTCGCCCTCATGTCGTTGATCGGCGCGAATGGATTCATTCCGGGCGTACGCGTGCTGACAGGCATGGGTTTGCTGGGGGCGGCGCTCATTTACGGCGATGGCGCCATCACGCCGGCAATTTCTGTCCTGAGCGCGCTCGAAGGTGTGAACGTCGTCACCGAGACGTTCAAGCCCTTCGTGATGCCGGCGGCGGTCGTCATCTTGCTGGTGCTGTTCGCGGCACAACGATTCGGCACCGAGAAGATCGGCCGTGCCTTCGGGCCGGTGATGCTGCTGTGGTTCCTCGTCATCGCCGTACTGGGAATCATGTCCATTGCGCGGCATCCGGGCGTCGTGGCCGCGATCGATCCTCGCTATGCCGTGCGGTTCATGATCGCCTCGGGGCGCAACGGCGCCATGGTTTTGGGAGGCGTATTTCTGTGCATCACCGGCGCCGAGGCGTTGTATGCGGACATGGGTCATTTCGGCAAAGGCGCCATCCGCCGCGCCTGGTACATGATCGTGCTGCCTTCGCTGTTGCTGAGCTATGCCGGCCAAACCGCGTTGCTCTTGGAGAAGGGAACCGTCAGCGGCAATCCGTTTTTCCTGATCGCGCCGTCGTGGTCGATCTATCCGTTGGTGATTCTGGCGACCTTGGCCACCATCATCGCCAGCCAAGCCATCATCACCGGATCATTCTCGATGACGCGGCAGGCCATGCAGTTGGGTTGGCTGCCGGGTGTGGCCATTCGCCAGACGTCGGATCGTGTCTATGGTCAGATCTATGTGCCCGTCGTCAATTGGCTGTTGATGGTGGTCACCATCGCCATCACGATAGTCTTCGGAACTTCGGATCGATTGGCAGGGGCCTATGGGACGGCGGTGGCAACCACGATGCTGCTCACGACAGTACTGCTGTTTCGCGCCATGCGCGATTTATGGCGCTGGCCGCTGGCTGCGGCGGCATTCGTGGCAGGCATCTTCCTGATCGTCGATACCAGCTTTTTTGCCGCCAATTTATTGAAGATCGCCGACGGCGGCTGGCTGCCGTTGAGTCTCGCGGCGGTGTTGTTCATCATCATGATGACATGGCGCGCCGGCGTCGATGCGCTGCGCGCCACGCTGTTGCAGACGCCGGAATCGGCTGAGAAATTCCTTGCCGACCTCAAGAACGGCGTGATCCCCCGGGTGGAGGGCACGACGGTTTTCCTGACCCGGAGCACACAAAAAGTGTCGCGGCTCATCATGGATCATGCGCATTTCGTGCGGGTGTTGCCCCGCAATGCCATTGCACTGAGCGTGGTGTTCGAGAATACCCCCCGCATCGTGGGGCCAAATTGCACCATCGTGGATACCGTCGGTGAGGGACTATGGCATCTTGTCGCCCGTTTCGGTTTCTTCGAGATTCCCGATTTGCGCCGTGCGCTGATCGCGACCAAGGGCCTCGGGGCGGGGGTGGATTTCGAGAAGGCGATGTTCGTCGGTACGCGGGATCTGGTCGTGGGTCGCAAGCAGAATCCGCGCCTGCGCGGCTGGCGCATGGCGCTGTTCGCGTTTCTTTACCGCAACTCCGCCAAGATCGTCGACCGGTTCAATCTGAATGCCGACAACGTCGTCGAGATCGCCAGGCAGATAGAGATCTGATCAGTCCGCGCGGCGGTCCTGAAAGATCGGCGCCGGCGAGGCATCGTCGATGTTCTCATCGCCGAGAAGGTTTTTCAGAACGGTAAGAAGTCCGACGGCCACACAGAGTGCAAAACCCACCAACAACAGAATGACGATCGCGGCGCTCATGTACCCATGGTGGCCCGAGGGCCGGGCTTACCACGTAGGAAAAAAACCCGATTTGCGGTCGGACGGAGTCAGATATCTTTGGCAGGCAGGATGTGACCTATCAGGTCGCCGAAGCCGATGCGGGCGGCGCCGGGTTTTTCACACCAGGCGCGAAACAGCACCGCATCGCCATCCTCGAGAAACGTGCGGTGCTCCTCGCCCACCGCAACAGGCTTCGTGCCGCCGACGCTGAGCTCGACCAAGGAACCGGCCTCTGCGGGCGTGGGTCCTGACTGCGTACCCGTGCCGAGAAGATCGCCCGGGCGCAGGTCGCACCCGTTCAAGGTGTGATGCGCGATCATTTGCGCGATCGTCCAATAGGCATGCCGAAAACTGGTCGACGACAACCGCCTCGGCGCGTGTCCCGCCTCGCGCATGCGAGCGGTCTGTAAGAAGGCCTCCAATCGGATGTCGATGGCGCCCGCTTCGCGGTTGTGCGGATCTTCCAGGTAAGGCAGCGGTTGAGGATCGCCGACCGGCCGCGAATGTTCGGTTCGAAATGGTGCCAGAGCCTGCAGGGTGATCACCCATGGCGATATCGTGGTGGCGAAATTCTTGGCGAGAAAGGGACCCAGCGGTTGGTATTCCCAGGCCTGCAGATCGCGGGCGGACCAATCGTTCAGCAGACAGAGCCCGAAAATATGTTCCTCGGCTTCCGCCATGCGTATGGGCGTACCTCGCTCATTGCCCGGCCCGACGAACACGCCGAGTTCGAATTCGTAGTCCAGTCGTCTGCTGGGACCGACCGTGGGGACCGTCTCGCCGGGAACGACACGCTGGCCGCTGGGGCGCGGAAAGCTCTGACCCGAAACCCCGATCGACGAGCTGCGGCCGTGATAACCAATGGGCACCCACTTGTAGTTCGGTAACAAGGGATTATCGGGACGGAACAACCTGCCTATGGTGGTCGCGTGATGGATGGAGGTGTAAAAATCCGTGTAATCGCCGATGTGCGCGGGCAGCGCATACACCGCGTCCCGCTGCGGCACCAGGCATGCTTGCACGCGCGTTTCGAGAGGCGAGCCGCTCGACAACGCCGCGAACAAGGCGTGGCGCAGTTCCCGCCAGGTCGGAAAACCGAGCTGCATGAGTGCATTCAACGTGGGTGCCGATGCCGCCCCGGCGCCGCGGGCTGCCGCCGGGTTCAGGTGCGGCAGCTGGGCGAATTGCGCCAGGTCCACGATTTGATCACCGATGGCGACGCCGCCGCGAAAGGACTCATTGCCCCGCTTGAACACCGCGAAGGGCAGGTTCTGTATCGGAAAGGGGGACTCGGACACGTTGGCCGAGGCCAGCCAACTCTGTGCCTGCGGATCGTGGGTGTGGTCGAGTGCGGCGTGCGCTTTCACGGTCGTGTCGGATCGAAGCGGTGCTGCAATCCCAGCCAATGGCTCATGTAGTCGGTTTGCAGGGCCGGCGTGCCCTCGAGCGCGGAGCGGGCGGGTTTGAGCACGCACCGCGATTCGAACATGAAAGCCATCGTATCCTTGATGTACGTGGGTTCTCTGGTATCGGCCGCGGAAGCCTTGTCGAAGGTCGCCGCGTCGGGTCCATGACCGCTCATGCAATTGTGCAGCGACGAGCCGCCCGGCAGGAACCCGGTACTTTTGGCATCGTAAACACCGTGGATCAAGCCCATGAATTCGCTGGCGACGTTGCGATGAAACCAGGGAGGCCGGAAGGTGTCCTGCATGGCCAACCAGCGCGGCGGAAAGATCACGAAGTCGATGTTGCTCGTCCCCGGCGTATCGCTCGGACTGTGCAAGACCAGAAAAATCGACGGGTCCGGATGATCGTAGGAGATCGAGCCGATGGTGTTGAAGAGGCGCAGATCGTACTTGTAGGGCGCGTTATTGCCGTGCCATGCGACCACGTCGAGCGGCGAATGATCCATGGCCGCCGTCCACAAACGGCCTTGGAATTTCGCGACCAGCTGGCAGTCGCCGGCCACATCCTCGTAGCGCGCCCGCGGCGTTTGGAAGTCGCGTGCATTCGCCAACGCGTTCGAACCCAACGGACCCAGGTCGGGAAGCTTGAACGGGGCACCGAAATTTTCGCAAAGATAGCCGCGCGCGCCGCCTGCCGGGACGTCGACGCGAAAGCGCAGGCCGCGCGGGATGACGGCGATCTCCTGGGGGCTCAACTCGATTCGACCCAGTTCCGTGTCGAGCGTCAGCATGCCCAGCTGCGGCACGATCAAGAGCTCGCCGTCGGCCGAGTAGAAATAGCGGGCTTGCATCGATTGATTGGCGGCAAAAAGATAAATGGCGCAGCCTGATTGCGCGTCCGGCGAGCCGTTGCCCGCCATGGGCACCAGTCCATCGATGAAATCCGTTCTCGCTGTCGGCAGCGGCAGCGGATCCCATCGCAATTGATTCGGGGATGCCGCCATGATGTGCGCCCCGTCGAGCAGCGCGTGCGCCAGTGCTTCGAAGGGTCGGTGCGTGACGGCGGGTCTGATGCGGTATAGCCAGCAACGCCGGTTCAGTGCGCGCGGTGCCGTGAACGCAGTACCGGTGAACTGTTCCGCATACAATCCGTAGGGACAGCGCTGCGGTGAGTTGCGGCCACGCGGCAAGGCGCCGGGAAGGGCTTCGGTCGCGAATTCATTGCCAAATCCGCTTAAATACTCGGGCGATTCTGGAGCCGGGAATGACACCGTGCCATTCTAAGGGATAGACGGCACGATGCGCTTGGCGTCGGCCGCGGGGGCGGGCTGCGATTTCTCCAAGTCTTCGTCCTCGGCAACCGTGTGTGGACTCAAGAAATCCAGCAGCGGCGCGCCGCCGCGAGCATGAGCGGCGATGACTTTGAGGGCGACCAGCGACGGCGTCGCCAGCACGATGCCGGCAATGCCCCAGAACATGCCGCCGAACCACAATGCCAGGAACACCAGCATGGGATTGAGCTGCAGGCGGCGCCCCACCAACAAGGGTTGGATGAACTGGCCTTCCACGGCAGCAAGCGCCACGTAGCCTCCGGCGACCGCAAAGACGCGGGTCAATCCGTCGAAGGACACCAACGCGACGACGGTCAGGATCAGCAGCGTCATGGTGGGACCTGCGTAGGGAATGAAATTGAACAGAGCAGCCAACGTGCCCCACAAAAATGGGCTGGGCATGCCGCACCACATCATGACGAAGGCGGTCGCGAGGCCGAGGCCGATGTTGATCAGCGCGGAGGTTGCGTAGAAACGGCCGACTTCGCTGCGCACTTGTTCGATGACGACAATGATGTGAGCGGACTTCAGATCGCTGAAAAACGCAGATGCCATCCGCGCCAACATCGGTGGACCGCCGGCGAGCATGAACAACGTCAAAATGATGACCGTGGCCGCGCTCAACACGGCGCCGCGCGTTGCGTCGAGGAGCATGACCGGCGCGCTTTCTTCGGCAGCCGTTGCAGGCGCGGCCGGCGCGGATGCCGATCCCGGCGTGTGCGGCGCGCTGCCGATATTGCCGGCGGAATTTCGCAGGCTGTCCACGCGTGCCATCAGCTGCGCCACCGGGCGTATCTTTTTCTCGATGATTTTGATGGTGTGCGGCGCGGTTGCGAACCATTGTTGCGCGGGCTCGGAGATGAAATTGCCCAGCGCCACCAAACCTCCCAGCAGCAGAGCCATGAACAACGCGGCGCTCAGACTGCGCGGCACACGCCAGGAGTGCAGCCATTCAACCGGCCCCGAGAGCACCAAGGAAAACAACAAGGCCAAGGCCACCGGCACGAACGCTTCATGGGCAAAGTACAACAGGGTGCCAATCGCCACCGCGACCAGAAATTTGAGCAGACTGAGGGCGGGAGAGGCTTTTGGCCGTATAGTTGGAAGTATTGAGTCTTCCTTCAAGGTGTTCATCCCAAAAATGAGCTGGCGCCAACGCGCCAGCTCACTTTAGCTCATTGTCCGAGTGGGGACCTACCCCTACTTGGCGTTATCCTTGGCTGCGGCGTGGTCCTTGGTGCCGTCCTTCTTCATTCGCTCGGCATCGGAGCCCCCCGGCTGGCGGCTCCCCTGATTTTGACCCGGGTTGCTGCCGCCCTGCTGGCCGCCACCGCCTTCCCGATGTTGTCCTTGGTTCTGTTGGCCCGGCTGGCCGGGCTGGCCGTGGACCTGTCCAGGTTGTGCTTGCCCCTGTCCGCCTTGTCCCTGGCCTGCTTGGTTCTTGCTGCGGTCGTTGTTTTGAGTGCTGTTAGACATTTAAAACTCCTCCGGTTATTGAAAAGCCGCATTAACGTTAGATCTTCTTGCCTTGGGCCTTATGTAGGCCATCATCGGTCGGCACTCCGCGCCGCGGGCGCAGCGCGCGTAGGATTGCACTGACAAAAATCATCCCGCACTGCGGGAATCCGGTCCGAATTGCGCGGCTTTATGCCATGCTTCGCCCATGGCACGGCAAGAATTTCATTGGGATGACCCTCTGCTGCTCGATGCGCAGCTGGCGGATGATGAACGCATGGTCCGCGACGCAGCGCGCGAATATGCCCGAGGCAAGCTCTTGCCGCGCGTTCTGGAAGCCTTCCGGCACGAGCGCACCGATCCCGCCATTTTCAAGGAGATGGGCGAGGTGGGGTTGTTGGGCGCCACGATTTCCGAGGCCTATGGCGGCGGCGGCCTCAACTATGTGAGCTATGGGTTGATTGCGCGTGAGGTCGAGCGTATCGATTCAGGTTTTCGCTCCATGATGAGCGTGCAATCCTCCTTGGTGATGCTGCCGATATTCAAGTTCGGCACCGAAGCGCAGAAGCAGAAATATTTACCGCCCCTCGCGCGCGGCGATTCCATAGGGTGCTTTGGATTGACCGAACCCAATCACGGCTCGGATCCGGGCAGCATGATCACGCGCGCGCGGAAGGCGTCAGGGGGCTATCGCCTTTCCGGTGCGAAGACCTGGATCACCAACAGTCCGATCGCGCATGTGTTCGTGGTCTGGGCGAAGACCGACGATGAGGTGATTCGCGGCTTCATCGTCGAACGCGGCTGGAAGGGATTGGAAACCCCCGTGCTGCACGGCAAGGTCGGACTGCGAGCATCGGTCACCGGTCAGATCCTGCTCGACGATGTGTTCGTGCCGGAAGAGAACCTGTTGCCGGGCGTCACAGGGTTGAAGGGCCCCTTCACCTGTCTCGACTCGGCGCGATACGGCATATCGTGGGGTGCCTTGGGTGCGGCAGAAAGCTGCTGGCACACGGCACGGCAATACGTGCTGGAGCGCAAACAATTCGGGCGGCCGCTTGCCGCAAATCAGCTCATCCAGAAAAAACTGGTCGACATGCAGTGTGAGATCACGCTCGGGCTGCAGGGCTGCCTGCGGCTGGGACGTATGAAGGACGACGGCACGGCCTCGGTCGAGATCACCTCCATCATGAAGCGCAACTCCTGCGGCAAGGCGCTGGACGTGGCGCGGGCGGCGCGCGACATGCTGGGTGGCAATGGCATTTCGGACGAATATGGCGTCATCCGCCATGTCGTCAATCTGGAAGTCGTGAATACCTACGAAGGCACTCACGATATCCACACGCTCATCCTGGGCCGGGCGCAGACCGGGATTCAGGCCTTTTCCTGACCGTCAGGGGAATCGTTTGAAAACCCGTGAATTAGGCCGGCAGGGGCTGAAGGTTTCGGAGCTGGGGCTCGGCTGCATGGGTCTCTCGGACTTTTATTCGAGCAGCGGCGCCACGGAGGCGCACGCCATCGAGCTCATTCATCGCGCACTGGCGCTCGGTGTGACTTTTCTCGATACGGCCGATGTGTATGGCCCGCACAGCAACGAAATCACGGTGGGCAAGGCTCTGCGCGGCAAGCGCGACTCGGTGGTGCTGGCGACCAAGTTCGGACTGGTTCGCGAGCCGGGGTCCAACGCCAGAGGCGTCAACGGCAGGCCTGAGTACGTGCGCGCATGTTGCGAAGCATCGCTGCGCCGCCTAGGGGTGGACGCGATCGATCTGTACTACCAACATCGGGTCGATCCGCAGGTGCCGCTCGAGGACACGGTGGGAGCGATGGCCGAACTCGTCGCGCAGGGCAAGGTGCGCTACCTCGGCCTGTCGGAAGCCGCGCCGGCGACCGTGCGGCGCGCCCACAAGGTGCATCCGATCAGCGCGCTGCAGACCGAATATTCTTTGTGGAGCCGCGACCCTGAGGATGAAATCCTGCCCACGCTGCGCGAGTTGGGTATCGGATTCGTGCCGTACAGTCCCCTCGGACGCGGCTTTCTCGCCGGCCGTTTTCGCAAGCTGGAAGATCTGGCGGCAGACGATTGGCGGCGCGAGTCGCCGCGCTTTCAGGGAGAGAATTTCGCCAAGAATCTCGCGGTGCTGGCAGAGATCCAGCAGTTGGCGCAGCAGAAGCACTGCACGCCTTCGCAATTGGCGCTCGCCTGGCTGCTGGCACAGGGCGATGACATCGCGCCCATTCCCGGCACCACCAGCCTGGCGCGGCTCGAAGAAAACCTGCGTGCCCCCGGCGTCACGCTCAGTGCCGCAGACTTGCAGCACATCGACAGCGTGGCTCCGCGCGGTATCGCGGCGGGTACGCGCTACCACCCGAATATCATGCCGATGCTTGGTCGTTGAATCACGGTCCGGTCGGAGAGCCATCATGCAAGACGAAGCTGAAATCGCGATCAACGGCGTGAAGCTCACGGACGCCGAGTCGATGACCGTGCGGGTCGCGATCGACACGCTCGCCAACGTCCTGGCCGAAGGCCTCGAGGAGCAAGAGGGCAGGGCGCTCACCGAAGTTTACCTGGCGTCCTTGAGCAAAATTCAGAGTCTGCTCGAGAGTCGCAAGCTGCGAACACAGTAGGGCTAGCGGGGTAGCGGCGGTGAACCGGTGACCGAGGGCGTGGTGGGCGCGGGCGCCGTGGCTGCTGCAGGCGGCGCCAGCTCCACGGCGTAACCCGCCGCCAGCCACGCTTCCAAACCGCCGGATAACGGCCGCACGCGCTTGAAGCCCTGATTCATCAGCACACGCGCCACGCGTGCCGCCGAGGCCTCGCTCGGGCAGGTGCAATACAAAATAATGTCGCGATCGCGGGGCAGATCTCGAAGGTGCCGCGCCACATCATTCAGCGGCACATGAATGGCGCCCGGTATCCAACGCGGCTCGAGATTGCGGGCGGTCTGTGAGCGCACATCCACGATCACCGGCGCGACACCGCCTTGCATGAGCCGGTAGAGATCCTCGACGCTGATTCGCGCCATGCGCAGCATCTTGTAGAAGCGCGTCCGCTCCCACCATTTGTAGGCGACGTAGCACGCCAGCAGCAGGGCTCCGAGCAAGCCGGCGAGACTACCGATGCGGTCGAGATCGACGAGCAGCGCTTCGATCTGGGTCTTGAACAGCATGCCGGCGGCCAGCGCCGTGCCCACCCACAAGATCGCGGACAGTGTGCTCAGGAAAATGAATCTCGCCCAGCCGATATGCAATGCGCCCGCCAGCGGCGGGGCGATGATGGACAGCCCCGGCACGAATTTGGCGATGATGATGGAATTGACGCCCCAGCGCTCGAAGCGGTTCTGCGTGTTGCTCACGCAGGAATCCGGCTCGAGGGAAATCTTGCACAGGGTCTTCAAGACGCGGATGCCGAAAATCTCACCCAGCAGGTACCACCCGCAGTCGGCCGCCAGACAGGCGAATACCGCGCCCAGGAACACGCCGGTCAAAGACAGCTGGCCATGGTCGGCCCCGGTGCCGCCGGCGATGGCGCCGGCGACGATGAGCGTCGGTACGGCGGGGACGGGCAGCCCGAGCTGATCCACGAAGACGTTGATGATGACGATGCTCAGCCCGAAGTGGCTGAGCGCGAGCAGGAGTTGATGGCTCAATTGCCGGGTGCCCTCGCTTTGAAATCAAGATTGGGCAGAAACGCGGCCGCCACGCCGAGCAGCGGCAGATAGGCGCACAGGTGGTAAACGAAATCGATGCCGCGAACATCCGCCACCGCGCCGAGCACGGCGGCGCCGATGCCGCCGATGCCGAAGGCAAGTCCGAAGAAGAGTCCGGACACTGCGCCAACCTTGCCCGGGATCAATTCCTGCGCGAACACCAGAATCGCGGAGAAGGCCGAAGACAGCACCAGGCCGATGATGAACGTCAGAATGCCGGTCCAGTACAAATCGGCGTAGGGCAGCAGCAGGGTGAAGGGCGCCACCCCCAGTACCGACACCCAAATGACGACCTTGCGCCCGACGCGATCGCCGATGGCGCCGCCGAACAGCGTGCCGATGGCGGCGGCCGCCAAGAACATGAACAGGTGGATCTGCGCCGAACCGACCGTGACGTGAAATTTGTCGATCAGATAAAAGCTGTAAAAACTGGTGATGCTGGCGATATAAAAATACTTCGAGAACAGCAGCAAAACCAGCAGCCCCATGACCCAGCCTACCCGCCGCGCGGAAACGGGACCTGGCAAAACTACGCCGTGTGAGCCGGCGGCCTCGCTCTTGAGATGCTGCAGCTTGTACCAGGTGCCGACCCGCGCCAGGATCACGATGGCGAGCAAGGCCGCCAGCGCGAACCACGCGATGCTCGTCTGACCGAGCGGCAGGATGATCAGGGCGGCCACCAAAGGGCCCACCGCACTGCCGCTGTTGCCGCCGACCTGGAAGATCGACTGGGCCAGTCCGTGGCGGCCGCCGGACGCGAGGCGCGCGATGCGCGATGACTCGGGATGGAATATGGAAGACCCGGCGCCTATCAGCGCAGCGGCGCCGAGCACACCGGCATAGTTCGGCGCGAAAGCGAGCATGAGAAGGCCGCTCAGCGTGAATCCCATGCCGACGCTCAGCGAGTAAGGCTGCGGGTGCTTGTCGGTGTAGATGCCGACCAAAGGCTGCAACAGCGATGCGCAGATCTGGTAGGTCAATGTGATCACACCGATCTGCACGAAGCTCAAGTGGAACTCGCCCTTGAGCAGCGGATAGAGCGCGACGATCAACGATTGCAACATGTCGTTGAGAAAATGCGCGAAGCTCAGGGCGAGCAGCACATTGAAGCGGGTCTGCAGCGCGTGGCCCAGGCCTCGTGATACGGCGGCGAAACTCTTTGCCATGGTGTTTTCCGAACCTCCAACCCTACTACTTCGACGTCCGTCCTGCGAGAATGCGCCGATGAATCGGTTCGAACCCTACGTTTTTTTGCGCGGACTTGCATCCCGCTGGGACGTATTGGCGTTCATCGTGGTCATCGGGCTGATCGTGTTCCTCGGTGAGACCTCGCGCGGTCTGTTCGCGCCGCTGGGACAGCTGCAGCAAACCCCGTTGTCGCTCAATCCGGTTCATTTGCCTGAATACGCCGCCAGAACCACTTTTCGCATGCTGGCGGGGCTGTTCCTCTCCCTGGTGTTCACGCTGACCTATGCGACATGGGCGGCCAAGAGCGAGCGCGCCGGCAAGCTGCTGGTACCCATCCTCGACATTCTACAGTCGGTGCCGATTCTCGGTTTCATTTCCATTACAGTGGTGTTTTTCATGTCGTTGGCGCCCGGCCGCGTGCTGGGTGCCGAATTCGCCGCGATCTTTGCCATATTCACCAGTCAAGCTTGGAATATGGCGTTCAGTTTCTACCAGTCGCTGCGTACCATACCCATCGAACTGACGGAGGCGGCCGAATCGTTCCGCCTGTCGCCGTGGATGCGCTTCTGGCAGCTCGAGGTGCCGTTCGGCCTGCCGGCCCTGATCTGGAACATGATGATGTCCATGTCCGGCGGCTGGTTCTTCGTCGTCGCTTCGGAGTCCATCAGCGTCGGGCATACCACCGTGGCGCTGCCCGGCGTCGGTTCCTATATCGCGCTCGCCATCGCGGACAAGAATTTGGGGGCCATCGGCTGGGCGATCGCCACGATGTTGATCGTGATACTGCTCTACGATCAGCTTCTCTTCCGCCCGCTGGTCGCGTGGGTGGATAGATTTCGGGTGGAACAGGAACCGGGTGTGCGCGTACCGCAATCGTGGGCGCTCACCATGATGCGCCGCTCGCGATTGATCCAGGCGGCGACGGTCGCGTTCCACTCGGCGGTCTTGTGGACCAGCCGCGCGGTGAAACGCGTCGATGCACCGATCGTCGACGTGGCGGAACGACCCAGGCGCCGCAGCCTGGATCTGTTGTGGGTCTCGCTGATCGTGCTCGCCTTGGTGGTGTCGCTGTGGCACATCGTGGCGGTGCTCATCAGGCAGACTTCGGTGGGCGAGGCGCTGCAGGTCGGCGGTCTCGCCTTCCTGACCATGCTGCGGGTATTCGTGCTGATCGCGTTGGCGAGCGTGGTCTGGGTGCCCATCGGTGTGTGGGTGGGCATGCGTCCGCGAGCCGCGCAATTCGTGCAGCCGATCGCCCAGTTCATGGCAGCCTTTCCAGCCAATCTGTTGTTTCCCATCGCGGTGTACGGGATCGTCACGTGGAAACTGAATCCCGATATTTTCCTGAGCCCGCTGATGATCCTGGGAACGCAGTGGTACATTTTGTTCAACGTGATCGCCGGTGCGTCGATGATCCCGGCGGAGATGCGCTACGCTGCGGCGAACTTTCGCGTCACGGGGTGGTTGTGGTGGCGCAAGGTGGGAATCCCCGCAGTGTTGCCGTTTTATGTGACGGGTGCGATCACCGCATCCGGTGGTTCCTGGAACGCCGCCATCGTCGCGGAAATCGCCACCTGGGGCGACTCTCAGGTTCAGGCCAAGGGCTTGGGCGCATACATCGCCGACGCGACCACCGCCGGCGATTTCCACCGCATCGTCTTGGGCATAGGAACCATGAGCCTGTTCGTGGTGGTCATCAACAGGATTTTCTGGCGGCCCTTGTATTACTACGCCGAGCGCAAATACCGGATGACATGAGTTAGGGTATGGATATGGAAAACTTGCCGCTGCTGCAATGTTCGGAGGTGCGAAAGGCATTTCCAAAACCCGACGGTGCCGAATTGTTGGTGCTCGAGGGCATGAATCTCGAGCTGAGGGAAGGGCAGATCGTGGGGTTGCTGGGCCGGTCCGGTTCGGGCAAGTCGACGCTGCTGCGCTTGATCGCGGGACTGGCGGAGCCGAGCGCCGGCAGTCTCAACTATATGGGCAAGCGGATCATGGGTCCCGCGCCGGGCATTGCCATGGTGTTCCAAAGCTTCGCGCTGTTTCCGTGGTTGACCGTATTCGAAAACGTTGCGCTGGGCCTGGAGGCGCAGCGCATGTCGCGTGCGGAAATCAGGACGCGCTCCCTGGCGGCCATCGACTTGATCGGCTTGGATGGATTCGAGTCGGCGTATCCGCGCGAGCTGTCCGGCGGCATGCGCCAGCGCGTCGGCTTCGCCCGCGCGCTGGTGGTGCATCCCAACATTCTGCTGATGGATGAGCCCTTCTCCGCTCTCGATGTGCTGACGGCGGAAACGTTGCGCACCGATTTTCTGGATTTGTGGTCTGAAGGGCGGATGCCGATCAAGGGCGTGGTCCTGGTGACGCACAACATCGAGGAAGCGGTGTTGATGTGTGATCGCATCTTGGTGTTCGGCAGCAACCCGGGCAGGATCTTGAGCGAGTTGAAGGTCACGCTGCCGCAGCCGCGCAATCGCCTCGATCCCAGCTTTCGCGAGCTGGTGGAAAAAATCTACGTCGAGATGACGGCGCGTCCCGCGGGCGCGACGCCCGGGCGGCAGGAGCGCTTCCCGGGCCTGGGGATAGGTTCGGTGTTGCCGCAGGTGTCCTCGAACCTGTTGGCCGGCCTGATGGAAGCGGTGGCGGCGGCACCCTTCAACGGCGTGGCCGATTTGCCGAAGATCGCGTCGGACCTGCAGATGGAAATAGACGAACTTTTCCCTGTCGGCGAAACCTTGCAGATGCTGCGTTTTGCGGTACTGGAGGGCGGCGACATCACCTTGATGGAAGACGGTCTGGCGTTTGCGCACGCGGATCTCGATGAGCGCAAGCGGATATTCATGCGTCATCTGCTGACTTATGTCCCATTGGCCGCGCACGTTCGCCGGGTTTTGGACGAGCGTGCCTCGCATTCGGCGCGAAAAAGCCGCTTCATCGACGAGCTGGAAGACTTCATGAGCGAGGAGGACGCCGACCGAACCCTGCGGGCCGTGGTGCGTTGGGGCAGGTACGCCGAGGCCTTTGCCTATGATGACGAGAATGCCATGTTCAGCCTGGAGAATCCGACATAAAATATGGGGATGATGGATTCCGCGCCGTACCTGAATCTGCACGTCCCGCCGGACGAAATGGTGAAATACATCCAGGATTTGATGACCCTGCCGCATGGCGAAATTGCGGCAAGTTCGGCGATGACGTTGGCGCAGCGTCACTGGGGTGGCGACACGCCGCTGGCGCGCGCAGCATTGCTGCGCTGGAGTGCGTTGAATCTGGCGTTCCAGGACAAGCGGCTGGAAACGTGGACCGTCACCCGCGAGCATGATCGAATCCAGGTGCCGGCGGCGCTGGTGGCCGCCGCGGGCATTGCTCCCTTGGTGCTCGACAATGAGCGCGCGGTATTCGATATTCCGGCGCTGCTCGATGCCACCTTGGATTTTCAACCGCCGGCAGGCCAGGCCTGACGCAGCATGAACAGCGAGTCCAGCCGTGCGCCTGAGCCGCGCTTTGGTTTACTGCGCTTAATCGCGCTCTACAAAATCGTCAAAGTGCTGCTGCTGCTGCTGGTGGCTTATGGTGAGTTGCGGCTGCGCGATGCCTCGCTGGTCGCCAAGCTGCTCGCTTGGGCATCGTCTCAGCCCTACGGGGTCGAGCACCACTACGGCCTCGAGCACCGCATCGTATCGCAACTGGTCGAATGGTTCAGCGGGTTGAGTTCGAGTCGCGCCGACGTGGTACGCCTGGTGACACTGGGGTATGCCGCGGTTTTCGCGATCGAGGGCATCGGCCTTTGGATGCAAAAGCGGTGGGCAGAGTGGCTCACCGTGGTGATTACCGCGTCCTTGGTGCCGCTGGAGATCTGGGAGATGATCAACCGGCCCACCTGGGGCAAACTGGCGATATTGCTCGGCAACATCGCCATCGTCGTTTATTTGATCTGGCACGTTCGGACGCACGCCAAACCGGCACCACCGCCGCTGGTTGCGCAAGTTAACAAATGATGGCGACGATGCCATTCGTGAAAAGATCGTCATGTAGGAACAAACCGACAGAGACCGCGTATCGTTCCGCACGCTCGAAAATTTCACCGTTTGGAGATTGTATGATCAAGTCCGCGTCCCTGATTAGTGCTGCTGTTTTGGCCTTTGGGCTCACCGCCGGTTCGATGCCCGCCCTGGCGCAAGGCGATGCTCCGTCGGACGCCCCGAAGTCGACGCACAAGCACCATTCCTCGCACAAATCCTCGCATCACTCTTCGCACCATTCCTCGCACAAGAAGGGTAGGAAGACTGCCAGCGCCAAGTAACCGGCCTGCGCGCTACGCGATGAAGCCCCGACCGCTTCGCCGCGGCCGGGGCTTTTTTATGTTCTCGACGTGGATGCTGCTGGTCTGCTCGCTCTCCGCGGCCCCCGCCGAGCCACCGCCGGGCGTCTATCGCGTGGGCCACATCCAGGTGAGCCGGCTGCTCGCGCCGCCCACGCCGCCCACTGCCGGCGTAGGGGCGGTGTATCTGTGGATCACCAACAACGGCGGCAAGGCTGATAGCTTGTTGGCCGTCAGCAGTGCGATGGCCGCGAAAGCGGAGATACATTCGAGCACCATGACGCAGGGCATGATGCAGATGCGTCCGATCGCTGCCCTGGATCTTCCGCCGGGGGTGACCGTGAAGATCGAGCCCGGTTCGCTGCACATCATGCTGCAGGGACTGAAGCAGCCCTTGGTCGCGGGATCCTTTGTGCCTCTGGCACTCGAGTTTCGCGATGCGGGTATGCTGTTGGTTCAGGTTCCGATCAAGCCACTCGAATAACCGGAGTCCAGGATTGAACAGCGTGGCGGCGCAAAACGTCGATATTGCGCACTTGATCCAGGTGGCGTTGACGCCGATCTTCCTGATCTCGGCGATCGGCGTGACGCTCAATGTGCTGACCAGCCGGCTGGCGCGCATTGTGGATCGGGCGCGGGCGATGGAAAAGGAAGCGGCCGGCATGGACGCGGTCCGCAAGGACGCGGCCCGCAAGGACGCGCTCCGCAACGAGGCGATTCGCCCGGATCCTGTTCCCGCCGGCAGGGATTTGCACGCAGCGCTGCGCGTGCTGGAACGGCGCGCGAGTTACATCAACGCTGCAATCACGTTGATCACGATCTCTGCATTGTTCATCGCGCTGGTGGTGGTCATGTTGTTCGTCAACGCCTTTCTACGTTGGGATCTGGCAGCTTTCATCGCCTGCATGTTCATATTGTCCATGCTGGCGCTGGCCGCGGCGTTGCTGTCCTTCCTGATCGAGGTGCGCATCGCCACCAATACGCTGCGCATCGGCATCGTAGCGGCAGCGCGCCAGGGGGAATGAAGGGCGTCAGGGGCAATGAAGATCGTCAGCGTCAATGCGGGTGTTCGCGCACCGGAATTGGCACGTTGCAGAGATCGATATGGCCGGCGGGTATGACGAAGAATTCTTCGGGGCGATTGCGACGCGATTCGATCACGGCGGCAAAAGCCGGTGTATCGGTGCGCATGACGTCGAGGTTCACACGCTCTGCGGCCGGAACGTCCGCGGCAACGCGAATGGATTTTATCGGCAACGGCGTTTCATTCTTGGCATAAAAACCCATCTCGGCGCTGCCGCGCGACAGTCCTGAAAGCAATTCCACGCCCTTCACGACCCGGCCCACGAGCGCTACGTTGCGATCCAAGTGGCGTGGCGCGTGGCCGATGACCACATATAACTCCGCGCCGCTGCCGGTTTCGACGTCCAGATCCCGGCCCACACCCACCATGGCGTAGCAATGCGCGAGCCACGTACGGTGCAGCGCCGACGAGCGCGCCACCGGGAATCCGTTGGAAAAGCCGACTTCAGGCGCATAGATATCGCCATCCGGCAGGCGCGTGAAGATCATATGCGCGGGCAAGGGCGAATCGAATTCCGGCGCCGTCTTGCCCACGCCGGCCGGGATGGGATGCCGGTTATCCGGATCCCCCCATTGCGCCACGTAGTTGTCCTGCTCGCGGATCACCGCCAGCCCATCGTAGTAGCCGGCTCTGGCCAAGGTCTTGATGTTGCGAACGTGCAGGGGTGCGAAAGCCGGTGCCAACTCGATGATGACGCGCCCGCTCGGCAAAGAGACATAAAGCGTGTTGTCGGGGTCCAAAGGCCGCCAGTCCTGATCGGTGGTGGCGGCCAGAACCTCGCCCATGCTCGGAGCTTTGGCGGCCCACGCGCTCAAGGAGAAAAAGCTTAGCGCGCAGAGCATTAAATACTTAAAATCCCACCCCATGGCCGAAGTATTGCACAACCGTTCGAACCTCGCCGATGGGGACCCCAAGATGCACCGGATCATTGCGTACATTGCGCTGCTTGCGATCGCCACGCAGGCACAGGTGGCATTTGCTCAGGGCTACCCCGGGGGCGGCATGGGTCCCATGGGACCCAGCCCGATCACCGGCGGCGGCAGAGGCCAGCCACAGGACGAGATCCCTTCGACGCCCATGGTGGAAAAACCGGACAAGGCAGCGACCAAGGCGTATGCCTCCGGAATGAAGGACCTCAAGAAGGCGAAGGAGTTGGAGGAACTGATTGCCACCTCGACGGACCCTGACAAGAAAGGCAAAGCGGAGGAGAAGCTGGGCGATACCTATGGCGCCGCGTTGGATCATTTCACGGAGGTGCTGCGCAACAAGAGCGACATGTACGACGCGTGGAACGAAGTCGGCTACGTTCACCTGCGCTTGGGGGCGTATCGCGAATCCATCGACGATTACAACCATGCACTCACCTTCAAGCCGGATCTGCCGGTGGCTGTCGCCAATCGAGCGCTTGCGTACTTGATGACCGATCGGCTCGAAGATGCCAAGGCTTCGTACATGGATTTGTTCTATCACGAGCGTCCGCTCGCCGATGAGTTGATGGTGCACATGCAGGATTGGGTGCAGCGCCATCGCACGGCCGCCAACGGCGTGCGGCCGGGGGACATCGATTCATTCGACAAGTGGGTCACCGAGCGCACCGGGATCGCGAAGACGGCAGCGGCTGCCAACTAGGCACCCCTTCATGCCTGGCGGGACAGTAAGCACGACGCAACATAAAGGCGGCAGTTGCGTCGTGCTTACTGTCCCGCCGGGCTAGAAGTGGCCTGTTGGCAGCACGAGGGGCGATCGTGGTGGTGGGTGTCGCGCGGCTGGTGTGATGCCGGGAGGGTGCGAGGCAGAGGGAGGGCAAATGCGCCTTTTTTCGTTGCCGTCCCGCTGCCTCGCACCCCCGCGAAGCGTGACACTAGCCGGCGCCTCCAGCTGCCACCTGCGATCGCTTTAGCTCGTCTAGGTCGGCGCGCAGCCGCTGCACCAATTCCTCGAGGATGAGCACACGTTCGGCGAGGCTGGAGGTCTTCGATCCCGTCGCGGCGGGGGTATCCTCGAATGGCGGCTCGTCGCCGGCGAGCGCGTCGGGGATTCCCGAAAACAGATGCGCGTACCGTGCTTCGCGCTCTCCGGGCGAGCGGCGCAGGCGTGCGACGAACGGTCCATCTTCACGCTCCATCAGGCTCTTCAGTGCCGTGTCCACCTCGCCGCTGTCGCCGAATTCGCACAGACGGTTGGTGCGGGTGCGTAATTCTCCCGGGGTCTGTGCGCCGCGCAGCAGCATGACGCACAAGATCCCGAGTTCCTGCTTCGAGAATTTCAAGGAACCGAACTCGGTGTTGCAGAAGCGATGCTTGTATTTGGTGACGCGGCCGCCGTAGCCGGCGGACCGGTCGCTCACCAGATACTTCTTCATGAGCGTGTCGACAGATTGCTGCACCTGAACCTCGGTGAGTTCGAGCACGGGTTCGCGGTTGGTCTTCTGATTGCACGCATTGGTAAGCGCGTTCAGCGACAGCGGATACTGATCGGGAGTGGTGATCTCCTTTTCAATCAGACAGCCGATGACGCGCGCCTCGATCGGGGTCAGTACGATATTCATGTGTTACTTTAGCCTGAGTCGATCCGCACTGTCGTGGAGTATTCGTGAGCGCTTTGGAACTGATCAGCAGGAACGCGTGCTGCGGCGGCGAGCAACGATTCTACCGGCACGAGTCCCGCGAAACCGGCGGTCCCATGAAGTTCGGCGTCTTCATGCCGCCACAGGCCCGCTCGGGTGCCGTGCCCGTCGTGTATTTTCTGGCGGGTTTGACCTGCACCGAGGAGACCTTCTGCATCAAGGCGCATGCACAAGCGGCCGCCGCGGAGCTTGGACTGATGTTGATAACCCCTGACACGAGCCCGCGCGAGCCGAGAATTCCCGGCGACGCCGACGCCTGGGACTTCGGCTTCTCCGCAGGATTTTATCTCGATGCGACGATGAGCCCGTGGGCACGCAACTACCGCATGTACAGCTATATCACGAGCGAACTGCCGCGGCTGGTGGCGGCGAACCTGCCGGCGCGCGCCGGCGGCAACGGGATATGCGGCCACTCCATGGGCGGCCATGGTGCGCTGACGCTGGGTTTGCGCAACCCTGAAATCTTCCGATCGATCTCCGCGTTCGCACCGATCGCTGCGCCGATGCAGGTGCCGTGGGGCAGGAAGGCGTTCGGCAATTATCTGGGGAGCGATACGAGCACTTGGGAGCAATACGATGCGAGCGCGCTGGTTGCGAAGCGGCCGCATCCGCATCTTATCCTCATCGATCAAGGCGATGCCGATCAATTTCTCGCCGAGCAATTGCTGCCGCAGAAGTTCGCGGCGGCTGCGGCGAAGTCCGGCCAGGCTTTGAACCTGCGCATGCAGCCCGGCTATGATCACAGCTACTATTTCATCCAGAGCTTCATCGGCGATCATTTGCGGCATCACGCCGGCGCGCTGCAACGCACACTGCGTGGCTAGCGTTGACCGCTGACGGATAACGAGTATCATCTGCCGCACGCGCAAGGTTCCCGCAAGGGATTCAAATCGGAACGCGGTGTGAAACCGCGGCTGCCCCCGCAACTGTAACCGGCGAGCGATGCGTCCATATATCCACTGAAGCGTCAGACGCTTTGGGAAGGAGGACGCGAGCGATGACCCGGGAGCCAGGATACCTGCCTAGCGCCGTCGTCCTGTTAGCGGCCGGGGTGCGCTGTTAACTGCGGGGGAAACCGTCGCGACGACAGTTGGAGTCGTCGCCGAGGTGCCTTCGTTGAAAAAAATCATATTCAAAGATGCGTTCGCGTGCGCCGGCTCCTGGCCCGTCATCAGGAGATCCCCTTGCGCACTTTACCGTTTCTCAAACTTACACTTCTTGCTTTGACCTTAGGCGCCGCCGGCGCGCATGCAGAACTTGAAGATACGCCGGGCGTCGCTACGCCGGGCGTCGCTACGCCGGACACCATCGTGGTGACCGCCACGCGCATACCCACGCCCGAAAGGGAAGTCGCGAGCAGCATCACGGTGGTCAGCGCCGAGGACATTGCCGCCCGGCAGCTGCAGACGCTGCCCGACCTGCTGCAGCAAGTCCCCGGACTCAACGTGGTGCAAGCCGGTGGACCGGGCAGCCAGACCTCGGTATTCATGCGCGGCACGAATTCCAATCACACCAAGGTGTTGGTCGACGGCATCGATGTCAGCGATCCGACCAACCCCACGGGCGCGTTCGACTTCAGCCAGTTCCTGACCCAGGACATCGAGCGCGTCGAGGTGCTGCGCGGTCCGCAAAGCGGACTGTACGGCTCCGATGCCATCGGTGGGGTCATCAACATCATTACCAAGAGCGGCGAGGGTCCGGCACAGTTCAATGCCAGCGCCCAGGGCGGATCGTTCGACACCTTCAATCAGACCATCGGCGTGAGTGGTTCGCTGGAGCAGTTTCACTACGCCGCCAACCTCGATCATTTCCATTCCGGCGAAACACCGGTGACGCCTTCTTATGTGCTCGCACCGGGCGAACGGCGCATCGATGACTACGACGATGATGTGACCGCGTCGACCAAGCTGGGCTACGACATCACGGATGATCTCGATGTCGGGTTGGTGGCGCGCTACACGAGCACGCATTTGCGCATCACCGGCGATAACTACGATTTGTATCCGTTGGTCTTCCCCGACACATCTCAAAGCGAGAATGACGCCCGCCAGATTTATACGCGGGCAAGCGGACATTGGGTGACCTTCGGCGGCGCGTTCGAGCAAACCCTCGGTGCGGCGTACAGCAACCTGAAATCCTCGGACTTCAGTCCCGACGACCCGCGCAGCGACCTTGCGGGCAATCGGGTCAAGGCGGACTGGCAGGGCGTCATCCGCATCGCCGCCGATGAAAAGCTCATCATCGGCGCGGAACATCAGCGCGACGAGATTTCCCTGCCGCTTGCCGCGAGCACGCGCATCGAATCCGGGTACGCGGAACTGCAGTCCGGCGTGGGCACGAGCTTCTTCAATTCCGCCAGCGTGCGCTATGACGACAATGACCGGTTCGGCGGCAAGGCGACATTCCGCCTGGCGCCCGCCTATCTGATCGAGGCGAGCGGCACCAAGCTCAAAGCCAGCATCGGCAGCGGCTTCAAGGCGCCGACCTTGGACCAGTTGTTCCAGAGCTTCCCGTCATTCGATTTCTTCGCCAATCCCAACCTGCGGCCCGAGAGCAGCCTGGGGTGGGATGCGGGCTTCGAACAGACCCTCGACGCACGGACCTCGAGATTCGGCGCCACTTACTTTCACAACATCATCAAGAACCTGATCACCGACAACGTTGAAGGCACGTCCTACACCAACATCGGCCGCGCCGTGACCGACGGCGTGGAGAGTTTCGTCGCGTTCCAGGTGCTGCCGAATCTTGGCTTGAGGCTCGATTACACGTACACGCAGGCGACCGATGCGGTGCTGCATGAGGAGCTGCTGCGCCGGCCGAAGCACAAGGTTGATTTGAATGCCGGCTGGCAGCCGAGCCGGCGGTTGTCCTTGAATGCGACGCTGCTCGGCACCAGTTCCTGGGTGGATGGCAACCGGGATTTCACGATTCCCCGGCTCACCGCGCCTGGATTCGTGACGGTCAATCTGGCCGGCAGTTTCGATGTGACGCAACACTTCGCCGTGTTCGCGCACATCGACAATCTCTTCAACCATCACTACGAGGAGCCGATCGGGTTCCTACAGCCGACGTTGGGTGCTTACGCGGGCATCAAGACCCGCTTTTAGGCGGGCGATCGTTCAGGGAATCAGCGCGTCTGCACCAGGGGTTGCGAGGTGATGCGGCCGTCGAAGTCGGTCCACACATGCGTGGCGAAATCGTACAGCTTGCAGCGGCGCACCGTGTTCCAGTAGTAGCGCCACGTGAACACTTCGGAGTTCAGGCGCTCATCGAGCGTGGCGGTGAGCCGCGCCTGAGCTTCCTTGAGCCGATACAAGGGGATGCCCATGTTCACGTGATGTGCGCCATGCTCGAGGATGTAGTGAATCAATCCATCCAGAGGCCGCATCAGCTTGATGTGCACGGTCGTGGTGGCGTAGCCCGCGTTGGCGCTCCATTCATCGCGCCGCTCGTACCAGGCGACGCGCGGATGCGTGTGCTGCACGTAAATCACGAAACCCATCAGGCAGTTCCAGAAAAAGAATGGAACGACGAAGCCAAAGATCAGCAAGGACCAGACCGACTTGCCGCTGTAGATGCCCCACGTTACCAGGCCGCCCACCCACAGCGCGCCGAAGGCGGCGACCAGTAGGCTGTCGCACATGTGGCTCAAACGCCGCGTGGTCACGTGCTTGCGGCCCGGAAAGAACAGCTTCTTCCACCACATTTCGATCATGTAGTAGACGCCTTGGCCGACGCCGCTGCGATACACGCGCTCGAGCTGGCGGCGAATCCACGGTAGCTTGGCGAATTCGTGCGGCGAATACGGAGTCCACACGTAGTCGCGACCCTTCAAGTTGGTGAATCCATGGTGCGCGAGGTTATGGCCGAGCTCCCACAGGCTGTACGGGGTGAGCGATGGCAGGAACGCGATGCGGCCGATCCATTTGTTGAGCATCTTGTTCGGTGTGTACGAACCGTGACAGGCATCGTGACCGATCACGAACAGGCGCGCGATCCAAAGAGCGGCAACCAACGAAGCAAATACTTTGACCCAGAGTGCATCAACGACCAACAGACTGGCGATGGCGACTCCCAATACCACCCAATCGAGCAAGAACCAAATCACGGGCGCGACTACGGCGCGCTCGACCGTGAAAGGCTGCAGCAGTCGTTGAAACTTGAAGCGCGACTTGTCGGCCGGGGCCGCGACAATGTCAGGCGACGAGGCAGAGTCAAGAAACTCTGAAGGAGAGGGTGTGTGCACTAAGAGGCTCCGGCCAGCGACGGGAATGGGGCAGACGGAGATTACACCCCTGCTGCACTTTATGACACTAAGTAGGTCTCGAACCCGCCAAGTTGTTGAAATTACAAAATAATCAGTACGATCAACCTTTACCGGCGCGATCTCAGGCCGTTTCGGCGTCCGGCCATAAAAGCACGCCCAAGTGTTCGCAGGCTTCGATCAAGGCGGTCGCCGCCTCGCGAGTACTCGCGTCCAAGCGCCGATCATGCGTCAGCAGCCAGGTGAGCCGGGCGCGCCGCGAGCGGGCCGAAGGCTCGCTGTCGAACAAGGCGGGAAAAAGTCCCAGCGCATCGACGAATTCACGCATGGCGGCGGTCGAGGGTACGTTCGGCGCAGGCGTCAGCAGCAGCTTCAGCCAGGTCACGCAGCGCTTCGCAAGACCGGCGCGTGTGATGCCCACGCTGGTACGGCGCCGTGACTCTCCGTCCGCGAGCGAATCCGCGAGATTGCGGTAGCGCTCCACCGCCGATTCCTCGGCCGGCAACGCCGGACTGGCATCGGACAACACCGAGCGCAGCAAATCGGCCAGCAACAGCGACAACGACTCGGCTAGAAAGCGCTGACACTGATCCGAATCGGGACGGGATAGTTGCTCCCAGGTGAGGGGACCGCCCATTCGTCGTGCATTCGGCGACTTCGACATGGCGCCAGTGTAGCGGCTCCGCGAATCCTGGCCAACTGTGATGCGACAGACCGACCACACAGTTATCATTGAAGCCATGCAACCACCCACCGCCCCCGCTGCCAAGGCGGTCAATCTGCGCGGCGACTATTCGGCCGCCGATGCCGAGTATGTGGTCGAACAGGCTTGGGCGCGCTACACATCCAACGAGCACGCCTTGTGGGGCAAGCTGGTTGACCGCCAGATGGCCTTGGTAAAGCGTTACGGGGCGGCTCAGGTGACCGCCGGGCTGTATGCACTCAAGTTGGACCGTCGTATTCCCCGCTTCGAGGAGGCGAGCCGCGTGTTGCGCCGGGCCACGGGATGGGAAATCGTGGCCGTGCCGGGGCTGATACCGGAGCGCAATTTTTTCTCGCATCTGGCGCAGCGGCATTTTCCCGTGACCGTGTGGCTGCGCACGCCCGAGGAAACCGACTATTTATCCGAACCGGACGTGTTCCACGATTTTTTCGGCCACGTGCCGCTGCTATGTGACCCGGTATTCGCCGATTTCATGCAGGCCTACGGCAAGGCAGGCATCAAGGCTGAAGCCGAGGGTGGGCTGAAGATGCTGGCGCGCCTCTATTGGTACTGCGTGGAGTTCGGACTCATCCGCAGCGGACAGGAACTGCGTGCCTATGGCGCCGGCATTCTGTCGTCGGCGGCGGAAACGGTGTACAGCCTCGAGGATCCTCGGCCGCATCGCATCGGCTTCGATCTGGAGCGCGTCATCCGCACCGATTACTTGATCGATGCCTACCAACAAACCTATTTTGTCATGGACAGCTTCGAGCAGCTGTTTCGCAATTCCTACGACCGCGATTTCGCGCCGCTGTACCGCGCCTACCGGGATATGCCCGGGATCCCGCCGGCGACGCTGCTGTCCACGGATGCGGTGGTGACGCGCGGCACGCAGCGAGAGACGGGGGATGGTGGACACTAGACCGCAATTGCGGCCCGGCGTGAGCTTCCCGCTGGGCCAGTCGGTTTGGCGCATCGTCGCGGGCAACGCCGGTCTGATGACCGGACCCGGCACCAATACCTACGTGTTCGGCGGGCAGGAGAGAACCGTGCTCGATCCCGGCCCGGACGATGCGGCGCATCTGGAAGCCATCCTGGCCGGTGGCGCCGACATCCGCTGGATTCTCGCCACCCACACGCATCGCGATCATTCGCCGCTGGTGGTGAAGTTGGCACAACGCACCGGCGCCACCGTGATCGGGCTGCCGCCGCCGCGCGACGGACGCCAGGACGAGAGCTTCGCGCCCACTCATTGTCCCAAGGACGGCGAACGGCTGCTGTTGGGCGACAGCCCGGTCATTGCCATCCATACGCCGGGCCATGCCTCGAATTGCGTGTGTTATCTGCTGGAGCGCGAGCGGCTCTTATTCACGGGTGATCATGTGCTCGAGGGTGTCTCGCCGGTGATCCTGCCTCCGGACGGCGATATGGCGGCCTACCTCGCGTCCATCGACAAACTGATGCCGCTCGAATTCGACCGCATTGCCCCGGGCCACGGCGATGTGCTGCAGCGTCCGAAGCG
>Ga0116228_10000580_pt1 | contig 28190 bp, 30 predicted proteins | sample S1TSphfallax_2_FD_89694 | JGI IMG/M metagenome (GOLD analysis project Ga0116228, IMG submission 89694) | Host-associated microbial communities from peat moss isolated from Minnesota, USA - S1T2_Fc - Sphagnum fallax MG | ecosystem: Host-associated > Plants > Peat moss > Unclassified | place... | reverse complement strand
TATACGTATAGTTATGTCGATACGTAGATAAGTCGTATACGTATATTTCATAACCGTTGCCGGTTTGTTAGAATACGGGTATATGCAAACAGGATTTAGGGTTTAGGGTGCAGACCTAGCTTTGCTTTCGCTCCCTTGCTTGCTTTGCTCTGTCTTGGAGGATCTGCCATGGACGGCCGGACTAACTCCTTGATTCCGTAATTAAGAGGTTTCGGTTGTTGATGTCTGTGATCCGCGATCGTTTCGGATCTTCAGAGAAGAGTTGTGCCCATATTCTGTTTTTTCTTCTTTTTTTGGGTATTAGCAGAAAGCGGGTTTGCATTGGAGTCGAGGAGGAGGGGTGTCACGGACGGACGGACAGACGAACGGACGCACGATTCGCCTCATTCGATTTTCAACACTGGGATATGCCATAGAAGGAGATGGATTTTCTAAACGGGACATGGGTGAAGAAATACCGGCGTTCCTTGCTTGTTGCAGCGGGTCTGGTAGGAGCTGGAGTAGTTATGTATTATGGAGTTCGGTCACTCAGTTTGACAGCGCAAGCTCGCGTCGAGAAAGATGCTGCACGCTCTTTATTGCTGCAAAAGGAAGCTGAAGATCGCGCTGAAGCCCAGTATGCTCAATATGCTTTTGCTTCGGATCCTTTTTTGTGTGCAATTCTGGATGTAATGCTATTGACCTTGTTTTGGCGTTTTAGGGTTGATGATCTCAATACGTGATTTGCTTTGAAGTGTTAGCAATCTTTCATGTCAGAAGGTCCCCGCCCCACCTTCTTCCTCATGTGGAGAGATCTCCACAACCTACTTCTCATGCACAGTGAGGCAGATTTCTTTTTGGTGCAAGATTTGCCCAATTATGAGTTTTTCTTGCAATCTTCTGGAATTTTTTGCTCTGTTTCTCTAGTCTTGTACCCCCTATCTTCCGTTGCCGTGATTGGCAGTGGTGCAAAACCATTGCACCTGATGTGCCGGTTCTGTCAAAAGCAAAAAATAGTGCTCTCAGAATGTTGGGTCCATGCTGGGGACATGGATCTTTGAACTGAATTTTTTTTCTTTGTTGAGTAGGGTTACCATATGACACTGAGTTGAAGGTGGTAGAAGATAGGAAAATTCTGCTGTAGAGATCCTGCTATCATAGCAACAAAAAGGGGTGGTTCACACAGAATGAATGCAGGTCCTTGCGATGGAGATATCTGATTCTGAGGTTGGTGTGGTCTGATTTTCAGGTTTCAAAGCCATTTTGAAAGCATCCAGAGGATATCAGACTCCACAACGTTGCCATCTGTGTTACCACACTTGAAGGCACGACTTTTTGCTCTGGTTGATCTCTCAGGCCTGACTGAAAAGCTGATTCTAGGGAAAGAAGACCCTCAAGCTCTGAGCTCTCGAGACAAGATGCAGCTTTGGCAAGAGCTGAAGACCCTAAGTGTGTTCCCATCACAGCTTTCTGTCAGACTTCATACTCATACTTCCATAAATCCCCTTTTCTTTTTCAATTTACCTAGGATCCCATTTGAGCAAACCCTCATGAGCACAGTCTCTTATGACTCTTGTCTTTTCTTCAAATTGGGAGGTGCACAGTATGGCAAAAAGTGATGGCAAGGACATCAGATGCAAGTGCAGCTCCGTCTAGATTTTAAATTGTTGTTGTTCCATTTGTTCAGGGTGGAATGGAGTTATGTGGTCATCTCTTGAACCTTCCTTAACATTCCAGAAATCTTTCTAAAAGAAGTTTGAGATTTGATGGTTCTATTGTTTATCCCTCATGAATTTAGGTCTCAAAGGTGTCAGGTGTCAGGTGACCATGTGCCAAAGGATGCAGTTAGATGGATGTTCCATGAAAGCTTACCCTTGCATATTTTTTTTCCCTGTTTTCTTGGTCTAGATATTGGAGTAATATTTTTCTTTATGTTGAATTCATCTAGAAGGTGAGGATGAAATGGAAAACTTGTGAGAGCAATTGCTTGTTCTCAACAGATGTACTGTTTCTGCTTGAGTTGGGCAGGTTTCACACGCACTGTTTGTGCAATGTGGGCTGTGAGTCTTCTTGATATCTTCATTCGCATTCAGCTCAACATTCTGGGAAGGCATGTGTACATTGACACTGCCTGGGATTTGTCAAAATTGAGTGTGAGTCTCCTTCTAGGACTATCCTTGTGCTTCCAATTTTTGTTTTTTGGCTTTCTCCTACTTTCAATGGAGTAATGATTTAGTTGTTCCTTCTTGGCTTTTATTTATCTGTTCCATTATAGGATTTTTATTTTTAAAGAATTTGGGTGGTATTGTCTTTGGAAACATTCTACTTTGTGGGCTCTTCCTAATAACTTCGAGCCTGAAGAGTCCATTTAGTTACCAGTTTCTTCCTCTCGGTTTTTTAGCAGGAGGTGCATGTGCCACTCTCAATGACCTGCCAACACAAGTTCATCGCGTTTGCCGACTATTTGCCTCACAAGGGTTTAGATTTCCTGATTGCTGATACACAGAAGGCGGTTGATAATGTCCTAAAAGGGTACATGACCATCTCACTTGGATCTCTCTAACTTGGGTCTATCTGAAGCAATAGAGATTCTGGGTAATAATCACCCTCCTGAGGAATGGGCAGGTGTGCTAGATCAAGAAATTTTGCTCCAAAAGATGAATGTGGAAGTTCAATGGACACAGGAAAGGAAAATCTGGGACCCCAAGATTTTAGACTGATAAGAGCTGTCTGGATGAGATTGTGAGAATGGTGTTGTGGATCCAACTTGTACAGTATAGGTGGAAATTCACTGACACTTTTTTGCATCAAATTTTCTTGTGCCTGTGGTTGGCTTGTGCAGCAAGCCTCTGAAGGAACCATATACAATTGATGATCTTCGAGATGTTTTCATGAGAATACGAGCAAGCCTTGGTAGCATTCAAGCAGGTTGGGCCCAGTATGTTCTTCCGCCCAGCAAAACATTGGATGACAATAACTTGGCAACTGCCTCCTCAGCTGTGGATGCATCACAATCTTCAGGTCCTGCTCCATCAATTGAGGATGAAGAAAAGCTTGAGCAGCTCGTGGTTGAAAGTCGAGCAGTTCTTGCCAGGCAAGTTGTCTGTATCATACTCAAGAAATGGGTCTTACATACTGGTGGTAGTTTCATGGATTTCCATTCCCTCAGGTAGGAGGAATTGGTCTGTTGTACGGATTGTGTTCTTCCTGTAATTTTATACTTCCACTGTTCACAGTCCAGTACATTGGGCAGGATTATTTCCATGCTTTTTCCCAGACATTGAAACTCTTCTAGCTGGAAAGTGAAAATATCAATTTATGTTAATTCTGAAGAGGGCTTTGGGTTTGCAGCAATGAATTCCATGAGGTGTTGGCTGTGTGCTTGGATGCAATGCTGGATGGAGTCATGGAAGAGCTTTACACTGTATACAGAGGAGCTCCAGATCATGGGATTCCTCTTGCCAAGCTGTTACCGCCAGTGGCAGGAGTAGGATCCACACTCTTGGAGCATCCTGATGAAAACCGTTTCATACGGATCCTTGCTGATTTGCCACAGGTGCACTCTTTCTGTGCTCTGATCTATACAAACTCAAGTGAGGAGGCAGAATCTTGAGTCTGATCGGGTTCTCATATAGACTTCAGTTACTGTTAGAGCTTTAGGCCCTCCCTCTATCTGACAAGCTCATAGAGGTTCTAAAACTTCACCTTCCTTTTGCTCTTCTGTTGTCTTTTGATCATCTGATGTAAGTTTCTTTCTTTCTTCTTCCATTGCATAGGTGCTCCTTAAGTAAGTATTCAATGAGCTCAGTAAAGTTTTTTCTCTTTTCTTTTTTTCTCCATTTTCTTTGCTGTGCTCCCAAGATTTAATTCAATTCATTTTTGTTTCTTTCTGTTTATGTCCCATAAGCTCATAAGAGCCCACAGACTCTGCACCTCTTTTTCCCTGTATATCTCCCATGCAAAAAGAAATTGTTCTCTTCTTTTCATCTGGGCTTGCAATTTTCTGAAAAATTCCAAATCATCAACTTAAGCGATCGAAATTGTTTGAACCATATTTTAGTGTTAATCAGGGTAAGGGAATATGGTAGAGCTTACATTTCTTTATTTTGGGATAAGAATTGGTCACGTTGTAAATTTTCTTCCACTTTCCCACTATTTTCTCCCCTTGTATTGCAGTACTTCAAATTCTCATGCTTTGTACAAAGAGAACTATAGGAATGAAAAGCTAGAATGAAAGTTGTAGAGAAATTTTTTTTTGATCATATGCTTGAGTGCCCATTGTTTGAGTTCTCTGTTGTTGGTGCATTGTTGGTTCAGAGGTCAGCACTTCCAATATATTTTTGCTTGAATAAGGATGAGATCAGGTTCCTGAAGTATTTCTCCATAGCTTCAAGGTGGCAAAAGCTTCTTGTATATCTACTTGATTTGACCTAAACCCTAGACCCTAAACCCTATGTCCTGTTAGCTAACTTGTTCCTCACATTTGGTTAGTCAGTTTTTAGGCAGTCAATTTGTATCACAATGGGCACACTAAACATTTTTGGAAAGTGCATTCATGTTCCAAAAGCTCTATCTCTGTTGGCAAGGATGCAAGGATGAACCAAAGTTCCTTTTGCTTATCATGTGTACTACAAAGCCTTTTGAAAAGTCCATTCTGAAGTTCATGGCATTTACAATTGGCTACTAGCTTATCATGTCCAGTATATTTCCAAGGATGTGTAATAGCAAAAATTCATGTTCATCATCTTGATGTTCAATGAAAGGGTTTGAACCAGTTTTGCACATATTGGGCTATTGGAATCTAGAATCACCTTATATGTTTCCTTGTTAACTTCTGTCATAATGGTTGTCTTTGTATTGAGTACATTCTAACACATTTGTGTAGATTTTGCATCTGAAATGTGATAGCAAAATCTATATTCAGAAGCTTGAATAAGGTAAGTGACTATTAAATTGTACTTCCTGGGCCAATCAGAAGCAATCAATTTTTTATACTGGTTCTTGTTTTTAATGCTGTATTATATCTGTATGTACATATCCAAACCCATTTTCATGCTATTTGAAGGTTGCACTTCATCTAAAATACAGTGCACAGATCATTTTACTGCTGCTGATCAACCTGCTTGAACTTCTTTAAATCTTGGGTATTTTTTAACATCCTTCCCACTAATGTTGTTAGAAGGTAATATAAGGTCAAGAATACAGCAAAATCTTATGTAATTTGATATGGCTTTTTGGTTTAATCAATGGCAACTGGATGGGTGGGTTCATAAAAGGTTTAATTTAAATTCCATCCCTCAATTTAATGCTGGATTATCACATATTTCGAGTAGTCTTTTGGGTTTTGAGGAATTTATGATGGTGGCAAAAATTATAAGTTGTGATAAGCATTGTGGTTGTGCACTCCTCAGATCAACCAGAATTATCTCAATAGGCCATTGTATAATTTTCTTCATATTTTCACATCAGAGACTTTGACTGCAAGGTATGGGAATGGTGGAGCTTATGGATTGCATGCATATGCAAGTTTCAATGGCGGTAAATGGTTCAGATGTGTCAATTTAAAAGTTTTCATACGTAAAATCATTTCAAACCTTTGTGGACTTTGCCCAGTATTTATTACAGAACAATATTTTTTTGTCATCATTATTTATTAGTAGGACCCAGTTCTGTGTGAACCCTTGTTCCACATTTTTTGTGTTTGAGGGGTTTATTTAAGAAGAGTCTTACAACTCATCTTTGGTATCCAAAACACAAAAAGAATGAAACATGTGCATTATTTTTTGGTCTATATTTCTGAATAGAAGTATCAGGTGCCAAACTCGTAGCACACAAGTTCCAGTGATTAGTTTGTTCCCATAAGAAAGTCAATACTACTTTTGTCATAGTATCCAGGTTCCAATCAATAAACAGGCTAATCATGTTTGCACATCAGTGTTCTTGATTCACTTCGCCTGGATACTTCAGATGGTACCAAATCACAGTGCATGTTTTGCAGATTCTTATTTGAAGGCAACCCACTGCTGTTTTCGATCTAGCTGGAGATCCATGGTAGTTTTAAAACCATTGGTCATGAATTCAACGGATTGATCCATCCACTTACAGTCCATGTAGGCTATACATTGACGAGAAATTCTCATACATAAAACTGCAATGAAGAACCAGTCCATAGAACCTCTTCTAAATACCTGCAGTGCCTGCTCATTAGTAGGGTTTTTCTTCCGTGAAATTGGGTGGAACCTTAAGTTATGCTATAACCACATTGCCCAAACCTCCGATTTGCCCAAGTAAGCTAGAGGGATGCTTGAACTCCTCCCAAAATAATTCCTGTTCGACTCCTTCCAAACCACCCAAAGGAGAATTGTAACTAATCAGATGGGCTGCCCTATCCCATAATGCCCCAAACATGCTCCCGAAGGACCATAAATCTAGTGAATGTACCCAACTTCCGATTCAAAATGTAAATAAAAGCTACTGAATCAGAAAACAAACCCATATCAATGGTAATAAATTGATACAAACCTTGCAATGACATATCAGTGACTGTTGGGCCATAGCTATACATCTTGAAAAGAACTACTCCATCAAGGGAGGGTTGCAAACTTGCCCCTGCATTTACTACCCTTGCCACATATAGATAAACCACTGTGGTATGAAGGCTACTATCTAGAATGAACCTCCAGAAGCTGCAAACTGTGGCAAGGGATTTCTTCCATCTCTGCAGGCAAATTAAATGTGATCATCTTCGGAAGGCATTCCTCTCTTCAGCACCAGATCTCTCATGAAAGTGGGCACGCCTTTTGACACCCTTTTCAACAGTAGATGTGCCATTTTTGTCTGTTCGATACATATTCCGTTGAGTGTCTAGCATGAAATCCTGATTTGGCTTTAATTCTGTAGTTTTCTTTAACTCAGCAATATCAGCATCTGCTGCATGTTTCAAGCGATGCCACCTTTGCTCTTCATGTAGGTCAGCATTGTCCTGCATTTCCAAAAGACGAGCTGCTCTCTCAGCATCAGACATTGGAGCCACTTTATGTTTTGCCCTTGGAGTGGGCCTGGGTGGCAGCTGAGCATGGAGAACTGCCTCTCCAGTACCAATCTCTTGATCCTGCTCAGACAGACGCTTACCCACCATCACACCAGAGTTGTCATCCTCCCTACTTCCTGCTATGTCTTTTGAACATCCTCCCATTGAGCTGTGCAAATGATCCTTATCCTGTAATTTTGGCTCCCTTGAATCCCGGAATGAGCCTGACCTTCGATTCTTCTCCCTGTCAAGTGACTCTGAATGATGTGCATTCACTGAGTGGCCATGCCTCTCCCTTTGATTGCCACCATCATGTGACCTTAAGTCCCCCGCATCCTCTATATGGCCATCTCTATGTTTTCTGTCACCAATAGCATATGCATCTTCTGGATAGTAATGCCTACTACGTTTTCGGTCAACACCCTCTATGCGGTCATCTCTGTGTCTTTGGTATCCATCATCATATGCATCTGCTGGATGGCCATGCCTGCCCTTTCGATCACTGTTGCCATGTATGTCATGTGCATTATCTGATCGGTTGATGTTATGTCTCCTATCTCTAGGGTCAGGTGATCTTCCATTGGGTGTGTCTCCATAGTTATCCTGCTTATTGCTGTGAGTGTAAATTTCCCGTTTTCTGGTCCCAACGTCATGGTAGTTGGCACTACCAGATCTTGCTTTACTCTGGTCAGGTTCTGAGGACTCCTCACTGCTGCTCTCGCGTCTTTTCTTTCGATTTTTGTCTTTACGTTGCTGTTTGGCCTCTTTCTTCCTTTTCTTGACCTCTTTAGCTTTCTTCTTCATTTCCACCTGCACATCACAACAAGAGTTTTGACAAGGCAATGAAATGCATACTTTAAAATAAATGAAATACATGCAGGAGCAAAATAACTATGGAAGAGCAAGTAATTGCTGTAATGAAACTACACCTGCCCTAGCAATGTCCATAGATCCCATGCTCCAGTTGGGAAGAGCAAGAGGAATGCAAGGACACAGGTGGAGTGGGCGAGGAAACAGAGTGTATCAGGCAGCCATACTCTTAATACTAACTACAATCAAAATGGAGAAGGCACTGTACCTCTTTTCTTAATTGTTCCATTTTGACAGGATTGTTTTTGATGCGTGCTAATGCTGCTTGCTCTTGCTGCCTGATCAACAACAGTGGATCTGAATGCAACTTCCTCCATGTATCATTTGCAGACACCGGTTTCTCCTCGACAAACAATGAACCAGGTGCTGATGCTACCTGATTACCATAGACAAGCATTTGTGAAGGGCAGTCAGAATCTTCTGGAGAGAGTGGAGACAAAGAACCAGCAGCAATACAAAAATATCTGGAGGATTGAAACAAACAAGAGCTCACCAGACAGTGTAAGTTTTTTTTTCTCACAGGACTATCCCAATCAGAGCAACCAGTCTCATAGGTAAAAGCCCCCCATCTGAACCATGAATTCCAAATGGAACCTCTTGTCCTTGCATGTATAAAAATGAGGACTACTCCCACTCTAAAAGTTCCCAGAAATCAAGACTTTAAAACAGCCTGTGTCTCAGGTAATGATCTGGGCCAAAGACTAATAGGTGAGAGTAAGAGTATGAATCTAATACCTTGGAAATTTGATTCTCCTCTGCCGCAACCTCCACAGGCTTTCCCAAAAGGTATTCATCTGTTGATGAAGTATTTCCAACTTGTAGCCCTGCATCATACAGAAACTCCAATCGCTCCTGCCTCCTGCAAATTTAAGATTGGCATCAATACCTTACACAACTTCCATATCTATACACCTTTCAATGAAAATTGTTTCCGTATAGGGTACTAAGCTTAGGGTAAAAAATGTGCAACTAAATCATGAATAAGAAGTTTCCATAGTTCCAGTTCAGCTTATAGTACAATGGCTTTGCAACTTGGTGAACCAGACTCTCATGACCTGAGCACTGGGTGCACTCTGATCTGAAGAAGCATCACAACAGAACTGCCATGAGATCTTGGAGATCTGAAAATTGTAATATGCATGAATTGTAACAATAAGCAGGAGTATGTATGAATAGTAGTATATACAAATTTGTCTAGCTGAAGACCTCCTGAAAGCTAGTAATTACTAGATTGTGACATAGTTTGGGTGCCCTGCACTGCAAAGCTCACAGATGAATTCAAGCTGCAGCTTCATAGAGGTCTCTATGTGTAGAGCGATTGGTACCCTAACAACACATAGCAAAGGCCCCCAAAGTATGCAGTCTCTGAAATATTTCACATATTGAAACAGCACCTTTGTTGCCGCCCTGCTTCGTGCAAGGATCCATGATAAATCCGAAATAGGAAAAACTACGTGCAAGAAAGGGAGCTTGCCGATCTGCATTACAAAGGTACAACCTAATTGCAACAACTCCATGATCAAAGTCTGAGGAAGAAAACCTCTGGTGGATGTAGAGAAAGGATAAAAGAAGGTAGAAATAGAGAGGGGCAGGCTTAAACAAGAATCGAACAGTAGACGATTTCTTTCTACAAGACTACAAGAAGGATGGGCGAAAAAGACAGCGCAAAGAGGGAAATCATTCCAAGAAGCTGCTTACGGGGCCAAGCCAGCTTGTTCTTGGAGGAGACGAAACTCTGAAGCTTCACGCTCGTCATTGATCTGTTTCTTCAATTCTTCCAACTTCTTTTGCTCCGCCTCATGCTTCTGCTCCGCTTTCCAGACAGTCTCGATATTCCTTAGACTTCCTGTGTGCCATCCCTTCTTGTTCAGAAACTTCAAAGCCATCGCCAACAGCCTCAAACCCCGTGATCAACTCTGCAGAAGTCCTCACTGCAGAATACGACGAGAGATGGGCCACAACAAGCGCTCTGAGAAGGGAAGAGAGCCATCAAGCCCTAATTCGAACCCTAACTCGAGTTCTCCACGCAAGACGGCAGATAGCCTGGGCAGATGCAGCGGTGAGGGCAGGCATATTAGCCTGAAGTGGGCAGGTCTAGCGCAGCTCTCATTTTGCCAAGTTTTTTTTAGTTGTGGTCACTATTTTTTTTTCAATTTTTTTTCTAGAGTATAAAGCATGCTTTAAAGGATTTAAATTGGTTTGTAGAAGTTTATTTGTTTTTGTGGATTTGCATTTTTTTAGGACTGTTTTAGAGCATTTCATTTTTTAGGGTTTTTTGTTGTTTTCAAGATTTGTGATCATGGATTTAGCCTCACTTGGACAAGTATTTCTCATTTGGATATTACTTTCTCTTACATTGGGGGATTGTGCAACATCTAGATCTAAAGTGCGTAATGTGCTTTCAAATTTAGATGGGAGTATAATAAGATTCCATGTCTTTCCAATGCTTTTGGTTGGTGTGAATGAGAGGAGACATCCACCACGTTTTTGGTGGAAAGAACCTAGACAATACACACATTGGGAGCTTGTGGAAACCAATGTGTGGCATACCACACTTGAAATAAGAGATAGGAAATTTTTGTTGCATTATAGAATGAGTTTTGAAGCTTTTAATAACCTAGTTTTGGAGTTCACACCTTTTTTGCAATCAAGTTGTTAAAACCCTGTTAAGCCATAATTAGAGATTAAAAAGATTGTAACTATTGTGATTTATCAATTTGCTCATGGATTTAGTGCTACACATATGATCAATCGATTCAATGTGGGTGCATCAACAATTAGAAAGTATGTTGACATTGTTTGTGATGTGTTAATTGACAAAGACAAATTGTTTAATAAATACATTAGTATTCCTTCAGGTCAACGCTTGAAGGATGTCATTGTTCATTTTGAAAATCTTACAAGTATACCTAACATGTGTGGAGCTATAGATGGAACTCACATTCTTTTGGTAAACCTTCTAAACAAGAAAATTACACTTGCTATTGGTGATTTTTTCAATAAGAAAAAGTTCCATAGTATTGTGTTGCAAGCCATGTGTGATGTAGACAAAATCTTTTGAAACATTTTTGCTAACCAACCTAAAAGGGTACATGATGATGGGCGGTTCAAGAGATGTAGCCTATATGCATAATTGAAGTCTCGAGAAATTTTCCAAGAACTAGTTGTTACTATTCAAGGTATGAAATGCATTCCGTTTTTAATTAGTGATACAACTTATCCAATTTGTAACTACTTACAAAAAAATTGGAAGACTCATAATCCTACAAATGTGGACAAGATAAAATATGATTCCAACATGAATTCAAGGAGGGTGGTCATAGAAAATGCATTTGGTTCTTTGAAAAATAGATGGACAATTTTGAAACATTTTAATTCTAAAGTTGATAAAGCATCACCAATTACAATTGTTTGTTGTGTACTTCACAATTATTGTGAAATGTGGGGTGCACTAAAAGCCTAAATTAACAAATGCAAGAATAAGAGTTTATAACCTAATGGGGTTTGGTGTTAATAGATTGTCTATTACTAGAGAAGGAGAGCAAGCAAAAGTAGAAGGTGAAAGATTAAAGATAGATCTTTTTGAACAATGGGTGATTGATCATTCAATTGTACCATGACAAAGTAATACGAGATGAATTTTGAAATGAAATCCAAGTTTTTATTCTCACAAATGGAAATACAAATCAAAGTCAATTGCCACTACTACCATTACCATTTATGGTGAAAGGATTAAATATATGAAAGGTGAATTGTAATCATTAATTACATAATACAAACCATCTTACTTTTAAGATTTATTTAAAGTTGGATGTATGATATTTCAAAACTAAACAATATAAATTGAATCAACTATCTTGCATTTCACATTAATGAGCAAAGCCAAACAATAAAACAAAAGACAAATTTGAATAGATATATGGTAATGTCTATCTATTCAAAGTAAAACAAGTTTGACATTTAAGGATCTACTTCATTCTCTAGATAGGATAAGAATCGATTTGCTTCACACAACTTGATAAATGTTGAATTTCATTCGAACTCCAAATTAGATGATATATGAACTTTTTTGTTTGCCTACAAAACATATCATGTTGTAAAAATGTAATGCATATGCTTGTAATGCACCCATTTCCCTCACCCACCCAATGAACTTACAATCATTGTGATGAAATCCATGCAAGTATAGGTTGGGAAATCTCCAATTGTCACTTCATGTGGTTTAATGGTATTGGACGTGCCAAAAGTGATGTTGTAGATGAATCCATACCTTGGAAAAGGCACTTGTGTGGGTGGAAAAAAAATTGTTGTCAAAATACATGGGTCTCCCACTTGTTTGATGTTTCTTCAAAAACTTGAATGTTTTAAGGCATTGGATATTTTTATTATTTCAAAATTTTGGCCAAGAATTTGCATCCAATGGTTGATGTAAATGGATAGAACTTTCATTATTAAAAATATTGTGAAGATGACATTTAAATTGCTCACAAGACACAAAACCAAATTCACGATGAAAAAAAAGGTGTTTTGCAACTGGCCTTGCAATTCAATTTTTGAGTTGCAAATAACACTTGCAACTCACTGTATTTATATGCCATGAGTTTTAACAAACAAGTTACATGAGTTGCAATTCACCGTATATATGATGCAACTCATTACAACTCATCAAAACAATTCATTTTCAACTATTATTAAATTCCATTATAACTACACCCATGATGTCATGTTGACATCATTAATTGTCATCCATTTATAAAAATTTGACACATGGCATTATGAAGATTTTTGGACATAAATTATTTTTGAAATATTGATCTCCATCATCCATTATGATTGTTAATGATGATTCAAAATTGCGACACATGGCACATTTGTTTTTTGCCACATGGCATATTGATTGTATTTTGAAAAAATAAAAAATAAAAATAATTATTTTAGTAGCTAGGTAGGTCATACATAACCATAGGTAGGTAGGTTGGTAGGTCTACTAATGGCCATACTAATCATATCAATGGGAATCATAATTGAAAACTAGTTGCAAATGTATCCCATAATGGGTGGTGGAAATATGGACATGTGGCATAATCACATGTATGTACATTATACATTAATTACAATGTAATTGTTGTTTTGGTGACACATTTATAATAAATTTAAAGTAGTTGTCACATGCAACTACAATGCAATTCTTTAAAAAATCAAACATGGTTGACTACATATGTATGTACCATGTGTATAAATTATTGTATAGAATACCCATTTTCAACTCATTTGCAACTATAATACAACTAATTTATTTTTTGATGTGGCAATTTATTTTTTAATACATTATTTTTTAATGGGATAGTTGCATAGTAGTTGTAATATCCAATGGATAGTTGCATAATAGTTATATATGGGTTTTTTTTTAGTTTTAATTACAAGGTAATGTGTTTCGATGGACGTGATCTCTCATATTGATTCTTCCAATGTTGTTACCTCATTTTGAATGATTCTTTTCCCTTCTTCTTGAACAAACCTTACTATAATCATAGGGGCCTATCAACCACATACTTCATTTGTGAACCTCCCACACAATGGTTTAAGTCATCACAATAATTTGTGAGACTCATTAAGACCACCTTTAAAGATGGACAACCAACCATCATAACATGGAGCAAGAACACCATTAGTTGTTTTTGTTGATATGATTTTCACCTTGCAATGGTGATCAATGTTCTTTTACAAAGTAGTGCATTCAATATTTGATTTGGGGGACATTGTTCAATCCACCAAACACCATGTCTACAAAGGCTTTTGCACCCTTCCCCACCATTGTGGATGAACATAATTTTTTTGCTTATAGCATGATTAGTGCATAGACCACCATTGACATTCAATATAATGTTAATGTGAATGGAAGTTGTGTCGACTGAAGAATGAAAGAAATTAACATGATTTTGTTAATAGGAATCCCCATTTGACCTAAAAGGAAGATTTATGCATCATTTGTGATATCAAAAAACATCCTCATCTCAAAGTGTAACATCTTTGATGTAAAAGAGGAGCTCGAAGCATATTTTTTGACAACAACTACCATTTGCAAAAGGGTCACCAAATGCATTTGCTTTATGCAAACACAATTCATTTTTATTTAATCTTTTTTTGGATGGACCACCCCTCAAATATTCCCTATACAAGGGATTATCTCTAACAGATCACACATAATCATCAAAAGTGGCAATGTACAAGTAGGAACCCCTATTCTTGCATTGTTGTAGGCAAATGTTGTGGATTGTTTCCCACAAATTACAAGTTGGCATGTATACGAGCTTTTTGATTGATTTTTTTTGCAAGCATGTGAAATAAGATTAATAAGTCACATGAAAAATGAATTATGGATAATGAAATTCAAACATGATTGGGAAAAAAAATACATGTAAAATGAAACCTCCCCATTGTTTAACACAAAAATGCTAAAAGTTCAACCAATTATTGAACTTGTGGACTGCAATTTCATTGGCAACCCTAGAAGAATACCATCAACATTGAATTTTAACATATTGAATATCAACCTTTTGCATTGATGTGGCATTTTTATATTCACAACACAATGCCTTATGTTGGTATTGATATTCCTATGAGATCAACTACTTCATGTGTTTGTCAAATCATGAGGTCTAATGAAATAAACAAGTTCACTCATTGTTAACCATTTCCACACTAGGATCTCCAAACCCATAGACAATTATGATAGTGTTTTAATTTGCATGTGCAATATTTGCCATGGATCCTTTGAAGTTGGTTTCAATGATTCCATACTTGAACATGAACCCATTGAGTTTTTTCCATAAGACACATAAGGCTTCTATAGTTTTTAATTACATGTTGTAGACAACAATGTCAAAGCTTTACAATAGATTGGGTTTAAATGTGACACACCATGGTGGTCCATCCCTCTATGTGTTTGACATGATCAAACATCATCCATGCATTTTGTAGATCACCGACAAGTTGCATGCACCTCACTAAATCCACATTGCCACATGGACCCTTGTAAAAAAGACCTACCTTGCAACCAAGACCATGTCTTCAATTGCCTTTTTACATGTGTTGTCTTGAATAGGATGAACATGCATATTATAATGAATGGATGTTTTTAAAAGGGTGTCTAGTTTTGTGGACAACATAATAAATCATGCATTTTGCATGTTTGGACACAAAATGGCACTTGACCATAAAATTTGTAAGCAACTATATTAATAAGAGGACCAAGAACAAATTGGCCACTATGTGGAAGTTGAATCAAGTTGCCATTCCAAGCTACTTCATTTTGAGAATTGGATCAAACAAACTAGTCACAAATGTTATTTTCAAATCACAAGTGGCCCAAGCATTTGCTACTTCGGATACCCAATCCAAAATCATATTTAATGATGGTCATCTTCACATTGCACCAAACATGGTCATTGAACTTTCTATCCATCCCTTACATTTGACTAAAATGGCATGTGAGTTGACACAATGGTGAAAGTTCAAAAAGGATGTCTCCATCAAAATTCTTAAAAAAACAAAAAACATTTTGGATGTTGATAGTGTTACAATTTAATGTCCTCAACTCATTTGAATCATTGGGGGTTAAAGACATTGTTTTAAAACACTTGGGAACACTAACAACATTAGATTTGTTGGGATTTGCAATTGTTCCAAGAAGCTTCATCTTGAAGGGGAAGCTAGAAGCAAAAGAAGCCTACAAGAATGCGAAACAATAGGGTTGGAAGCCAAAGAAAAAAATAGCTCCGCATCTTCATCAAATGAATCGCACAAATCATTAAAAATTGATTTTGACAAAGGGACTTGCCTTGAATCATCATTATGTTATTGCTTAACATGCACATCATGAAATGTGTCGTTGGCAATGGACATTGTAGTCCTCGGAGTTATAGTTGTGTCCTGAGAATGTTTAAACAATTGTTCCTTTACAATTATATAACTAGTAGTCATGACCAATCAATGCAATCCATTTCTTCCAAAGATCGAAACTTGGTAAATCTCCTTAATCATTTTCTTACTATCATAAAAAACAACATCCATAGAGGCGTGTATGGAATCGGCCATAAGCCCAAACATTGTAGCAAACATTTTTCTATGACCTAGACAACTTTTGAATCACCCCACCAAAATGGTGAAATCAGATTTTCCCCAAAATGGAATGTTGTCATTTGTAGAATAACACAAAATATGGAAATAGAACAAGAAAGAAGATGAAATTGCAAAAAAATGACAACAACAAAAAAAAGAAAGAAAAAGGGAATTGAATTGTTTAAAATTATATTAGAAAAACTCTAATTCATGATATGAAGGTGTAATAAACCAAGAAAAAAATCTTAGAAATTGGATCTACGAGAAATTGAACCTACTATAATTTGAACAACAAAATGACCTTTGGTAACTCCAAATCAACTCCTATAGGCAAATCAATATACATTTAAGGATTGTTAATAATATCATACTAAAAAATGTTGATACCATCACTAAAACTGTTTCGACTTTAATTCTTCACAAAATTCAAATTTCAATTCCAGTTTTGAGAATCGCATAATTTCAATCTAGTTCCGAGTTCCGCCTTGGTAAATTTGATAATTGTTTTTGGGTTAATAGTAGTTCCAGAAGCTGTTTGTAAGGCTTCGTTAGTGTGTATTGTTATGGTAGGCCCAACTGTTTCATTGTCATCAAAACATCGACGAGTATCACAGTAAGATTCCAACATCATGATGACTTGTATGGATTGTCTTGACACATTTCTACCCCTTCACTTAGATTCCCAACACATCTACTTTGTTTGATTTAGTTTCTTCAGTTACACATAATTCGTCCACACATTCCACACCTTTTCTACCTCATCAGCCATGGGCTATTCCTTAGTCATCTGTACTTACACCAAATGCCCATCCATTCTATCAATAGCATGTGCGTGTTCCTTGTATTAGTTGTGGTTGCTTATACATAGTAGGAACAAGTTTAACACGTCACCAAACATCATGCACCACACATAGGCAATCATCAATTTCCAAGGTGTTGATGCCTTCAACATTACTGTCTCCTCCTCCTTTGGCTTCGACATGGATTGCATCATTAAATATCATTAATGTTTTCCATCTTGGTTTACCACATCTTTATTCATACCAACACATTCCATATGTTCTCCGTGTTGAGGTTCAATGTGCTTCAACCCTTTGGTTCGATTAACTATCGATCCATCCAACATAACTTGGCATGCATTTTTGCTCGCCCATTATTGGTGCTTGTCATTTCTGCCACATGGTGGTGAGAAAGGCCACTAAGATATGTGTGCCCATTTGTGTCAATATGTGGAAGGGGATTGGGAGACATTACAAAAGGAACACACAATTAGAACTTAGGTGTTGGCTCCCCAAAGATCTTCAAAGATGGCATTAGATCCTACTCCACCTCCATAACACAATTGTGTCATGCACGAGCACTTGCTCATGTAAGGGAACATGTTCAAGCAATTGCCCCTAGCACTCATGTGGCCCCATCAACTAAGACCATTGCGGCCCTTCACCATTTTCATCCATTGGCTGAGGTTGACTTCCCCTCTTTTGTCAACGATTTTCATCCAAAGACAGATCTTGTTTTGGATAAAGAGGCATTTTTTTTGCTTTGACATAATCTCCACGTCTTTCATCTAACGGTCCCATGAGTATGGTGTATGAACTTTTGCGAGATTGTTTTGTTCTTAATGATTATGTTAATGGCTTTGATATGTGAACACATCATTCGTCGTCATGTTCTTCCATCAGTATCACGTTTGTTTGTTGCATCATGACTATTGGCTTTGGATAAACAAGCTAGAGGTGTTTGACCCGTTGTGATTAGAATGGTGATTTATCGGTTAGTTGCCCACACACTGGTTATTCAAATCAAGGATACATTTGCAGAACATTTTAGTCCACATTAGTTTGGGGTGGCAACATTAAGCAAGTGTGGGATAATGGTTCATGGTGTTACATCTATGTTGGATCTACATCCAGAATGGGTGGTATTATAGGTGGATGGTCAAAACACGATTAATTCAATATCTCAAACAACCATTTTTCAAGAGTTGTGATTTTTTTATCAACACCTTGGATCAAAATTTTTCATTTGTTCATCAATTTTATGCACATCCATTTTCATTATATTTTTTAGAGGCTTTTAGGCACATGATTTTTAGTGTCATTTCATCCAAGTTTGGTACAAGATAGGGGGATCCTTTGGGAGGATTGTTGTTTGCACCATTTCATCTTTGCACTTTTCGTCCTACTATAGTAGCCCACCTTACTTGTGTTTTTCTTTAGTTGGTAAATGATATGTGCATAATTAATCTTACCTCGAATGTGCTACCTATTTTTTTACGATTATAAGAAAAATTTGGAACATTAAGACTTTCATTGCAATCAACGAAATGTGTAGCCTGGTTTCCACAAACGTTAAACCAATTTATATCACTTCCTCTAGGTTTTCTTACACTTGAGTCCATTGTTCGTATTCTAGGTGCTCCAATGGGTTCTTTGCCATTTGTGGAGTCCTTCGTATCAAAGGCGTTCCAAAAGGACCTCGATATGATCATTAGTCTTCCTATGTTTGCAGACCTTCATGCAGCTTTTGTGATGTTTTCACTTTGTTATGCTTAGTGGCCAAGCTACTTACAACGTACTATATTTCCATCACTAGGTATCTTGTAGTGTTATGTCAAGAGTGATGTTTGTACCATAGCTATGTTAGAAAAAATATTAAGGTTAGGATCCTTCAACACCACAATGGGCCACTTGGCTCATCATCAGGACAATGTTATTGTTTCTTTAGGGGGTTTAGGCATTCCCTAAGTGGTTTGACGTGTTGCCCTTGCCGTTTTAGGATGTTGGGCTTTGATCGTTCCCACATCAGTCTTTTGTTTCTAGTAGGATGATCACCCTACTCTTCTTGATGCACTGGCACATGTAAAGATTGGTATTTATCCTTTCCAAGTCGTAGTACGGGATACCTATGCATTGTTACTTGAGGTCGTCCGATCACATGTCTTGCCTTTTGTAAGTTTAATAGTGCAATCATATCCCCAAATGTAGTCTTCTTTGGTACACCAACTACACGAGCAAGAATTTACTTTGCTTTTAACAAATATTCTTTTGATGTCATGCAAACGCATCTTCGCTTCTATGCATGTCCAACAACAAAGGCTTGGTTATTAGCTTGTCCTAGTACCCCTTCATTTTGTTTATCCTTCGCCCATTTTTTTTATAACATTTCATATTCGTTTCAATATACCACATTCTACATTTACACATCTTTCACAATGTCAATGTGATCATACCATTGATGATTTTGGTATCCATTTGCTATGTTGCCCATGCAAGAGTGAACGCACTATAACCCATGATACATTTTGAGATACCTTTGTAGCTATTGCATTGGAGAGTCGAACCCATGTATAGAAAGAGGTTTCTCACTTTTTCCCCCGCCACACACAAAGACGAATGGATATTGTCATCACCAAAGACAATTTTCGAACTTGGGCAAATGTTGTCATTACTAATTTGACTTGTCCAAATTTGGTGCAACATGCTTTAACAACAATAACGCATGTAACGACATTTGCCACTCAATCTAAGGCATGATTCTACATAAAGGAAACACCAAGAAATGACTTCATTATCCTTACCATGAAGACCTATGATTGTTTCCATCCTTGTTTTGATTCCTTTCTAACTTTTTATATACATGTTTGTGTAGTTTGCCATTAGCAAACCTCTTTTGATGCACTCCCAAGCTCCTTGATAGACTCAAATGTGAATATGAAGTGAAAACAATGGAAAAATAAGGAGTTGGGGCACATTCCTTGGCTCGCAGCATTTTGGGGGTGGAGGGGCGTGCTAGAGCTTTGGGATGGGACCAGGACTAATGACAAGCAATCATTCACTCACACAAACTTGCACAAAACTAAACAACAAGTTGGTTAATGCATAGTTAGAGCACTTTTAGTGCTAGGACAAACCACGAGCAAATTCAAACTCATAAGATTCACCATGGCCCGAACTTGGGGAAAGCCACCACCTTCCCCCTTATAGTATACCTTGTGCCTAGCCACGAACCAGCACCCAAATGTCATTTTGTCCCAAGACTCCCAAGTGGGAGTCCCGAAATTCTCACAATTGGGATTCTTGCGACTTTGGGGCCCATAACTTTACGTGCATACTTATGATTGAGATGAGGTCTAAAGAAAAGTTGTAACCCTTGTCAAGAACTTTCCAACGACATGTCACACGTCACTTGCACGTAAGGAAATTGAGGTGATTCTTGACTTTTAATGGTCAGGAGTCAAATTGCCAATTTGATTCCCAACCCTTCTTTTGGCCATAACTTGTGTTTCAAGTGTCCAAATTGGTTATGTAAGCCCATTTTAAACATTTATGTTGCAAGAGCTTTTCAATGATATAAGGAATTCCTTAATCCAATGGGTTTTGACCCCTACAATCGTTTTTTAAAAATTCGAGAGTCCATTGATAATCCATTCTTTCACACTCTCCTACACTCCTAGGCTTTTTTCTTAGCCTGCACCTTTGCAAGCCTTTGCCTTGGTTGTGAGCCCAAAGTTAGGGTTGTGACATCCTTAGTCTTTTCAATGTTTGTATTTCATTATAGGTAATGAATGCCAATAACCCTACAATGTGCGTAAATCATTACGATTCTTTCAATGAGCTACCACATTTAATCACAATTCATTTCTTTTACACATACAAGCTAGTGCACCTCCATCAGTAGCTAATTTGTGGTAGAAGATGCCCTTTTAGCGTTATGTCCTCCATTTCATTACTATTATTTTGATGGTCTTGATTGTCCTTTCGGGTGTTTACATTTGCTTCCACATCCCTTGTATTTTTTGTGGATGGATTTCCATCCTTGTTTTTATATATAAACAAGGTTTTCCCCTCACATTGTTATTGGCACATATACTTTACATTCAAAGTTTTATGATGTTGAATATGTTTAGGTTGCGACATGTTAAGATCTTGAATTTTATAGATTGCACAATGAATTCAAAGTACATGCATCCATTCAGAAAATTCTATGTGAAGCAATCAAAACCCAAGCCAGGTATGAAATTAAGATCGTTGAGAAAATCTCTACCTTCACAAATATGTTCTACCTTAACGTTGCATGATCTCATATGTGACAGTTTCAGCAGCATCTTACATAGTTCATGCACAATGAAAGACACAACTGTGATCTTCCTTCTGAAAACCCCAATTTGTAGCTATTGAGATTAATGTGTTCAAAGTTCCCAACATTCTCGATCAGAAAGGAATATTGGTATATCACAGTTTCAACCCTTCAAAGAAAATACCAGCTAAAGAATGTCCATTAACAGAAGAAAAGAAGTCTTGGGAGCTTCTCATTGCTGATGCACACACACGAAATCAGGTTCTCCAGGAACCAGATACAAAGGAAAGAAGGAATAAAAACATGGGCCAAAACTCCATATGTACAGCCAATTGGTGGCTTGCTGAGGTTCACTTTTATGGAAAAACTTGAGGGACAAAACATGCTTGCAACCCAGAAACTGCTAGATATCATTGTCTCAAAATATGATATGATGCTGATTTTTCACAAGAATCAGACTTCAAAACTGAGCATCTTTGATTAGCAATTCAACACCCCTTGATGCAAGAGAAGAATGTGATTTGTAAATGAAGCATCAAGAAGTACAGCTCTCAATCACAAGAAACTTTGTGAAGAACAATGTAGCATTCTATACAGGAACAAGAGTCATCATTCACAAAGGCCTCAATTGCTTCACCTGAAAAAGACACAGGAAGGCTGCTACCTGTGGTGCTATCACTTGAGGAAGGAATCAGTGAAATACTTCAAGTTGGACCTCTGAGTGAAAGTAGCATCAGAGTTGGAGCCAAATCTAGAGAAAGGCTCATGTGTTCCCCTGTGATGTCTTAGGTGTGAATTGGGGTCTCAATATCAACATGCCCACTAGGCCTCAAGTTTAGCACCACAGTAGTGGAAGTAGAGGCAGAGGTGAAAACAGCTTCACTTCCAGGATGCTGAAGGGTGGAGGTGATTACTTTGCTCTGATCTGGCAAGTCAAGAGCTTGAGCAGTGGATTTTCCAGCACTTGAGTGTTCAACAGCCAATGAATTGGCTTCTTTGGCACCTTGGAGGTCAAGGGCAGGGGCACCCAAGTTTCCAGTACTAGAAAGTTCAGCATTGGGATTCAACATTGGGGCACTTGTCCCCTTGCTTGGAAAAACAGGAGGGGGCCCCAGAGCCTTGCCAGAGTTAGTAGGAGTGGAGATGCTCTGCACTTTGCCAGTAGCTTCAGGTACAGCTTTGTGAATCTTAGAACTATTTTTGCTTGCTAAGGCAGCAGCTTCATGTGCTTGCTGAAGACGAGATTCAGTCTCAGGTCTCCGGCATACCTTCCTCAATGGCACAACCTCCTGCAAAAAGGACATTCAATTGCATGTAAAGTTGCCTTCTTTCCATCATTCTGCAAGAAAATAGCCTTGATATCTTGCTTTCCATTCATGAAAAGCAAGATCAGCACACTACTTCGAACCATACTGCTGCAACCACTTTTGAAGCAAGGGAAAACTGACTATGTTGTGTAACCTACTTGGCGAAGAAGGCAGTTCAGCATGTGCCTACAGAAGTCAGAAGGAGAAACAAATTGCTCTGGCAGGAATAATCACATGACATAAGGTCAAAATGTTTAGGTACCTCAGTTTGGTCATGACGATAGCGAACCCAAAATCGGCAGCGACAGCCACGGACATCATGTCGTCGCCGTTGAACATCCAGAATGTCTGCGTCGAAGTAAAGAGCCTGTTCATTGCCCTCCTGTAAAGAAAAGTAACGAACACTAAAGCCTCTATCATAACCCCATGCCAAAACCTCAACCACTTTTGATTGCACAGGTAATTAAGTGTAAGACTTCTGTCACATTCTCTCATAGCACTGAAATTTTAGTGTCACAATCTTGACAACCTACATTTATCGAAAGGTTGCCGTACATTCCAATGACCCATAATTAATATTTCATAGCCATCAGCAGAACCATTACAATCTCTAGCTCACAGCAGATCCAGAAATCCTCAGGCCATCTGACATAACACATCATTAGTTATGCTTCCATGTCATCTAATGATGAAATCTGTGTAACTAAGAAGATCTCATGCATCCCCTTCCACAGAAAATTCTGACAGTCAGATTTTGTGGACTTAGAATTGACAATCTTCAAAAATAAGTTTCATGAGAAAGACCTGGAAGCAAAGAATTAGGTCACCAGGAAGAACAGCCACACACTCTGTGGTTTCACAAGGAAGGGAGCGCTGCCGAACTGAATTTTTGACAGAGACCCACTCATCCTCCTCTGAACCAAAACCTGCAAACCGCACTCTCACCTCCTGTCCCCATCCATCCCAAAATCCGGATTGGCTTTAATAGAGGTAGAATCACAGACTTCCAACTGTAAGTGCAGAATAGGGGGGATAGTTGTTCTAAGGTGTAGAAGGCTAACCATCAAATCTTGGAATGATTAGAGTAGGAATATGAGGAGTGGGGCTTGAAAAGTTGTTAGGTTCACATAAACACATTAGAGAGGTCAGTATCTATTTTGGGCATAAATTAGTTACTGGTTAGATAACCCTGATCCACATGGGTAGAAGTCCCTTCCATGATCTTTGACGCATTCCAACTTTTGTCTTGGAAAATTCACTACAGAGAATGCGTCTGGCACAGCTTACTTTCATCCAACTGACTCCAATCCTTGATGTCATCTGTTGACCTGATGAGCATATTCTTCAAAAAGTGTTGATCCAAAAAATGTCTTTCAGCTTACCGGCTCACCATTCTCTCCTGTGCGCTTACTTATGAATGTTGCTACGTCATACCTGCATCCACCACCAGTCACTCAAAACAGGTCACTGATGAACCACTCTCTATTTGAAGATAACAGACTTTGAACCAACACTGCACTGTGTGACAGATCCTAAAATAACTGTCTGTTAGTATAACAAAGGTGACTGCTGGATTATACAAACCAACTATAGCAGATGGCTTGCAATGGATCCTGACCCTAAAATGACTTTGTTAACTCCCTTAACAATAATGATGAGTGGAGACAAGCATCTATACAGACTAGGTATAGGCCAAAACACTTGCAGAGTGCTTCCTAGATAGAGAAGAACCCTGTTTCAATTGTGCTTTACAAGTAAACAAGATTCCCACACAAAATGCAGGTATAGTACACAGGATCTGCACATGGTATATACAACCTTCATATAATTCACAATTTAGTAAATACTCTACATAGACCTCAAGGAATATGAGTAGAACCTTAGGCTAAAATACACCCTTAAAGAATGCAGTTGTTAGAACTAACCAAGCTTCATCCCTTGCTGACTTTGCCTCAAAATCCAGTTGCTTGGGTTCGCTCAGCTTCCTTACAACCACTGCATTGGAACAGGTTTCAGGTTCATTGTTTCAAGCTGTTTGTCTGAGATCTATGATTTTGAGATCTGGGACTGTTGACACCAAAATTCTTTGAAGAGAACAGGACATACCCCTGAGTATTACAGCACCATAGACACTCAAAGGTGTCAAAAAATTCCCTTCCACATAAAGCACACACAAAACTGCAAGTTTTGGATGTCTATCAAGAATGGAAACAACTCTCATTCCATATACACTGCCGAGAAAAGCATGTTGAGAGAGATGACAGAAGCATAACCTGCTACCACTGTGTTGGTGTTCTGATATTTCCAATCAGGAAGGATTTTCAGAAAGCAAAATTTCAATCATATAGATTCAACTGAGGGGAGATATTGTAGAATTTTGAAAGTTGACAGGAACACAGCCTTCCTAGATGATTTGGGAATGAGAAGAGTCAGATAAACAGTTCAGCTCAAAGAATATGTAAAGCAGGTGACAAAAGAGAATTCTCACATACAACCTTACATGACACTTACGCTCTCACTACTTCCCTCACTGACCTGGAGAACTTGCTGGTGCTGGTGCCGGTGCCGGTGCTGGAGCTAGTACTTTTACTGAACTAGGAGGCTCACTGCCTGTTGCTATAGCCTTATGCTTTTCAGGCGTTTTTGCACTTTTAGCCTTCTGGGCATGACGACGATTTTGAAACCAATTCCAGACCTGCATGCATTGGGCCACCACCCAGCAAGAAAATCACAGTTCAGAAGAAGCACAGGTGGTTAGGCATCGAAGTTAGTAGTGCTCATTGGTTGATTTGTGATGAAAATCTGAAATCTGAAATTACTGACATGCTGCTTTAAAGAGAATAATTGGGGGCAGGCAATGCTGAAGAACAGACGCATTAGTACTAGGCCAAAAAGATGGACTACCTGCTTTGATTGTACTGGTTTTTGACCAGCCCTTTCTGGAGAATTGCTGAATCAATCAACAAAGACAACATTAGTAAGCAAATATTCAGCTTCTGCAACTGGTTGCTGAGCTATTCAGTTCTACCTAGTACTCCAGAGAAATGAATAGTTTCTCAACCAGTACCTGTCTCACCTTCAATTCTCTGCAATTCTAGTAAGTTCCCCTGGAACATATTTGTTAAGGTTGCTCATATGTTTTAGAATGCAATTCCTGAAGCCTCTGCAAGACCTTGAGCTATAGGCCACCTATTTCCATTAATTTGTTGGTCTGCATCAGTATCCTCAAATTTCCTTTCTGAACTGAATTCAAACTGGATATGCTCCTGTTGTTTCTAGCAAGAGAGTAATCCTAGGATTTCTAAATATCATTCAAATGAAAGCATAGCAGGTCATCTCTGATGCTAAGCCCCATGTTAACAAACTAGATTTGGAGCACAGTATGAATTAGAAATAGCATTTGGAGGTTTCTTTACAGGTCAAACCCTACCCCTAACAATGCACTTCAGGCCTCAAGACAGAACCCCTAATCCATGATTGTACTTCTACAATGGATGCTCAAGCAGTTTCTGGATACCTGAAACCTATGCCTGTCAGAATGCATCACCATATCAAGAGAGAAGAAGCCACTACTCATGTGTGTATATACAAAAAAGATTAGAGCACATATGGATCAGGGATAACATTTGGAGTTCTTTGGACTTCAAACCTAATTAAACCCTAACACTAACGGTACACCCATGTGCCAGAAGTCTAATCCATGCTTGTATTTCTAAAACTGTACACAGCAGGTGCTTGAGCAGGTTTGGGATACCTGAGCCACCAGGACCTCTGCCTGTTGGAAATGCACCACCATATCAAGAAAAGAAAATCCAATCACTAGGAGGTTTTCAATAAGCAAATTCATGGTTAAGAGGATAGGTGAGCACACCTGAATTTGATAGCAAGTTCCTCCACAATGGTACGGGCTGGAGTTGCACCTTTACTTGCATCAAGCGCTTTTTCCATATCGGCAACCTAAAGGGAAGCACATGAACCCCAAACTGTTCCAGCAACAATAGAGACAAAAAGCCTTTGGTGTGCTGTACCTATCACTATTCAGAACCCAATATCCGACGACAGCAAGAATAGGGCTAGCATGCACCTATCTGCTTGTGCAGTTCCTTGTAAGTTTGCAACTAACAAGGCCCCTAAAGCTGAACATCTTGGTTGCACATACTACTAATGAGCTGCCTATTGGACAGTTGTCAAACCTGCTAACACAGGAACTTGAGACAAAGCATTGCTGCCACATGGTGCGTGGTCAGTGATGTACTTCATAGATAGCTTGTACCACATCTCTTCCTTCTAGTTCTCAAATTAGAGTCATCACACACCCTTGCATCACTCTTTGTGCAAACCGGCAGCCCTATGAAATGCGAAAGGCTTCTGCCTAGCAGACTGACCCACAAGGGAGACAAAAAACCTGCTTACAGAGAGCTACATCACCAATGTCACATCACTCTTTGTGCAAACCAGCAGCCCCATGAAATGTGAAAGGCCTCTACCTAGCAGACTGACTGACAATGGAGAAAAAAACCCTGCTTACAGAAAGCTGCATTGCCAATGTCACTAGTGAGCAACACCACCATGCAACCAACTGATTCTAACAATAGTTCCAAAGACATTTGTAATATAGTCATCTGCTTTTCAGAAGCCTGCAAACAGGCACAGGGGCTGGCCAATGACCATTGTGAAGCAATTGATTGACTTCCCTATACTTGTATGATCATCTACCAAGTAGTAAACAGAGAAGCTACTTTTTACTTGTCAGAAAGAAGCACAAGGAGCTGCATAATTACCATTATAGGGGAATAATAGAGTGTTTTTCACAAACTTGTATGGCAATCCTCTCTTTGAAAATTAAGTAATATTCAGTTGTTTCTCTGAGACTGCATGTGCAGAGAGAAGCACAATGCAACTATGTGCACACCTCCTACTCACCATCCAATCTCATATTTCACACGGCATTGCTGCTACCAGTAATGGTCCTTCCAAAGAGCATTACATAGCAAGGTTTCAAACTATACAGATCTGGTCTTCCATAAGGAACAGATTATTCTGCTTCTTACCATCTCGACCAATATATCACATCATAACATTCCTAACGATACCGAACCCTAATTTGCAAAACTTTTTTGAACTAGTCCATCACCAGGTCAATTTTTTTGACTGCCTTGGGGTTCTTTACCAAGCATTTCATCAAGCTTCCATAATCAACTTCCCATGTGCTTGATACATAGAAAATAAGTAGAGTACGTAATCTGAACAGAAGCTTCGGTTGCGGCGGTAATCAATGAGGAGACACGAAACCAAAGAAAGACGCGAATAGTGCTGAAAATCACATCATCCCCCCACTTTTCTCGAAATGAACGGCACTAAAATCAAGGACACAACAAAAAAGAAGGCCCAAAACCTCATGTCAAAAGTCTACATGTAAAAGGCGACACCAGAAAGAAGAGGCCACAAAAAAGGGCGGCGAGGAGGAAAAGGAGGAGGTCTTAGAATGCGCTCTCACCTCTGAGGGGATGAACCGGAACGCAGGACCTCCGCCAACAGGTGTTCTCCCCATGATGAAACCCTAAACCTTAAACCCTTATAATACTCCTCCGCATCAATTCGAAGAGCTGTCCGGTGTTCCAATGCAAAAAAACTATAAACATCACATGCATACTCGGTTACATCTCAATTCCATCAAAGCAAAAAAAAAAAAAAAAAAACTTGTTTTTTGTTTCTCCCTCCCCTCCCCCCCGTCCCTCTCCACCACCCACTACTCCCAGACTATTTCAATCCGAAATAATATTTATAAAACATGTTTGGTCTAT
>Ga0116228_10000579_pt1 | contig 28216 bp, 16 predicted proteins | sample S1TSphfallax_2_FD_89694 | JGI IMG/M metagenome (GOLD analysis project Ga0116228, IMG submission 89694) | Host-associated microbial communities from peat moss isolated from Minnesota, USA - S1T2_Fc - Sphagnum fallax MG | ecosystem: Host-associated > Plants > Peat moss > Unclassified | place... | reverse complement strand
TGTATGGCCACATCTTATGGGTTTTAAGCTGCGCAAATGAATGAGGAGTTGGCCCCAAAGTCATCTTTAAATCTTGACGTTAGACACTATTATTGGTTGCATTGTTCGATTTGCCGACTATTTTTTAATAACAAGGAAAACTACTTAGTTCGCACCATTCGACGCATTTTAGATTTCTTGTAGTTATAAACTATTATTATGGCATAGACCAAGACTTTGTGTATAATTGCAGCTCCTTGTTGAGCTTAACCATAATCTAAATAAATGTTCCATTCATTATGAAACTCATGTCGCCATTACCACCCTATCCCCCCTGTTTATTTAATTGTTAAGTTGTTTTGAATTAATCGTATGTTTATAAGGCTTAAATATTGTTTTATTTCCATTGGACCTTTCATTGACCCCCTTTCACCTACTTCATAAATCCTAAACATCATTACTACTCACTAAATACTAGAATAAGACCAATGTTTTGTTGCACACCATGAATTTTGGTGTTTGTTTCTACCCTCAACCCTCTAGAATAGGGGATGATGAATGCGTACAGTTGTGTGGGGGGTTTAAAAAAAATTAAATTAGAATACGATATTGGTTAGGTTAGTTCTTTTCTTCAACAAAAAGTTGGTAAACCTCATTGGCGTAATTAGGTTGTTAAAAACCCCTAATAACCTCACCACATTCAAATATCCCTAATGCAACTCTTAAAAATTGAGATTACCGGCCATGGCTATGTCGGTATGGCTCACATGGATTTCCTGAAATTGTGATTTATCCCCTTTAAGTCGTTCATTGAATTATAATTCACTTGAAGCTATTCAAGTGGAAATGTTAAAATCTATATTTGATTTTGATTATCTTTAGGGACTTGATTGAATAAGGGTGTATTAGGACTACATCATAGAAATCTTACTAGCACATCATTAGTGCTTGAAGATTATTCTAAAAAATTAATGTACTATTATCATAACAAAATGTTAGTGTTAACCATGGGTTTGAAAATTGTTCTATCTCTATTGGGTCTTTCATTGACACCTTTTCAACTACTTCATGAATCTTAACATCCTTGTTACTCATTAAATATTAGAACAAAACCAATGTTTTGTTGAGCACCACGAATTTTGGTGTCTACTTCCACCCCTAACTTTTTAAAGATCTCTCACCCCTAATTATTCAACTGAGGTCCTAAAATTATGGTTATTAGTGTTTTGTTGAAGAAAGGAACTAACCCAACACCTTATTCACCAATACTGTATTTCGAAAAAGAAAAAAACCCCCCATACAACCATGCGCATTTGTTAACCCTTATTTTAACATGAAGTTGTTACAAACCCCTAATAACCTTACCACATTCAAATATCTTTGATGGAACTCTTAAAAATTGAAACTATTGCACATGGTTGTGTCGATATGGCTCATAGGCGCAAGAGACAAAAAGGTTATTCTTCATGCACATATTTAAACATCATGGCCTCTTTAAGGACATTATGTCGGATCAAAATCCCAAGTTCACAAACAAGTTTTAACAAGCCTTGTGTGTCGCAACCTTAGCCTTGGGCTTGCGATCAAGGGAAAGGTTTGCAAGGTTGTAGGCCAAGAGGGAAGCCCCAGAATCACACTACATGCTCCCGGGAGTGTAGGAAAGTGTGAGGGAATAAACCTTCACACTTCCAAGGGAGCTTCTGCTTTGGGAATTGGAGTCCAGCTGGACTCCTAAGTCTTCAAAGAGAAATTGCAGGGGTCAAAACTCAATGGAATGGGGATTTTCTTATATCATTGAAAATCTCTTGGAATGTAAATGTCTAAAATGGGCTCGCATGACCCATTTGGACATTTGAAACACAAGTTATGGTCAAAAGAAAGGCCGGGTCACAAATTGGCAATTTGACTCCCGACCACTAAAAGTAAAAACTCACCCCAATTTCCTCAATTTCAGATGGCATGCAATATACTGTTAGAAAGCTCTTGATGAGGGCTATGACTTTATTTTAGACTTCATTTCAATCAAAGGTCTTCATGCAAAGTTATGGGCCCACAAAGTTGCAAGAATCCTAATTGTGAGAATTTTGGGATTCCCACTTGGGAGTCCTGGGACAAAATGCCATTTGGATGTGGGCCTCGTGGAGAGGCACAAAGTATACTATAAGGGGGAAGGTGGTGGCTTCCCTGAAGTCCAGGCCGTGGTGAGTTTTGTGAGTCCAAGTTTGCCCGTGGCTCGTCTTAGCACTAAAAGTGTTCTAACTATGCACTAACCAACTCGTTATTTGGTTTTGTGTAGATTCGTGTGAGTGATTAAGTGCTTGTCATTCTTCCTAGTCCCATCCCATAGCTCCAGCACGCCCCTCTACCCTTTCAAAGTGTTGCGAACTAGGGAACGTGTCCCCAACTCCTTGCTCTTTTGTCGTTTTCACTTCAGACTTACATTTGAGTCTATCAAGGGACTTAGGAACACGTCATTGTGGAAGTGCATTGGGTAAAAGTTTAAGATGAACACCTCATTCGAACCCCAAATGGATGGGCAAATCAAAAAGGTGAACTTGTTTATTTAATAATAATTAAGCAATTATGTGTGGACCATTTGGAGTTGATTGAGTTTTGTTATAACAATTCGAAACATTCAACAACAAAGGCCACACCTTTTCAAATGATGACAGGACATTCATCAATTGTGCCTATGACTTGGGCTACAAATGGGCAACCCCAAGTGATGCAGCTAAGGAAGTACTAATGGTTACACAACTTGATGAAAAGAGGGGGTGCTTATGGGAGATGGTCAAAGCCAATTTTGAGAAAGCGCATAAACAATACAAGGATTTTATGAACAAGTCCTGATGGGAGGTGAATTTTGAGGAAGGAGATGAAGTGTGGTTGAACATAAAAAATTTCTAGTTGCCAGAAGGTTTGAACCACAAGTTTTTGTCCCCATATGTCGATTCATTCAAAGTGTTGGACAAGAAAATTTTCAACACCTACAAATTAGAACTACCTAAAAACTTTAAAATTCATCTTAAATTTCATGTTTCACTTTTAAAATTGTTTATTTTTTACGCTTCAATGTCACGACCTTAACCTTGGTCTTACGACCAAGGCGAGGGCATAGAAAGGTGTTGGCCAAGAATGTAACCTGCAGATCACACTCACACTCCTGGGAGTGCAAAAAAATATGAAGGAATGAGGCCACACACTCCGAAGTGGACTCCCACTTTGGGAGTTGGAGTCCTTATGGACTTTTGAACTTTTAAAAAACAATTTGAGGGGTCAAAACTCATTGGATTGAAAAGTTTTTTTATACCATTAAAAAGCTTTTGAAACGTAGATGTCTAAAATAGGCTCACATGACTCATTTAATTACTTATAACACAAGTTAAGGCCAAAAGAATGGTCGGGAATCAAAGTGCCAAATTGACTTTTGACTAGTAAAAGTTAGGAATCACCTTGAATTATGTGCGTGCAAGTGGCCTATTGCATATGTTTGGTTTGTGCAAGTCCATATGAATAATTGACCCACTTGTCATTCATCCTAATCCCCATCCTGGAACTCCAACACACCCTTTCTACCCCTAAAGTGTTGCGAACTAAAAAATGTACCCCAATTCCCTCTTCCATTGTTTTCACCTTTAGACTCACATTTGAGTCTTTCAAGGAGTTTTGGGGGTGCATCACTCAAGACCTAATTGAAAGTACAATTCAAAGCCTCCACCCAACTTCATTGATAATGAACTTGAGTTTGAAATGGAGGTTACATTCAAGTTAAGGCAATTAAGGGGGTGCGAACAAAAATATTTAATCAAGTGGAAAGTGCATCATCCAATAGAAGCATTTTGGGTAAATGAATTAGACATGGAGCATGCCTAAGAAACCATAAAATAATTCCACAATAGATTGATAAAGAAACAAAGGAAATGTAAAGTGTGATGAGGACATCACCTTCCTTTTAGTGGGGGAGGAAATTGCACAAATGTACCACATTAAGTTGTAAGTGAAATAATGACTAAAAATTTCCAAGAGATTCCATCATGACATAATGAATATTACTAAAAAGAGTTGTCAAATGGCATGGGACAAATGGAACTTCCTTGTGTAAGCTCAAATCAAAATTGGACTCCCACCTTTGGGTTAAGAGAAATTTTAGCCCCAAAAAAGGAAGCAAACAAGGTAAGCTTGCAAGGACATGCACATGTTGAAAGTTCATTGGTAGTGACGATTGATACATGAAGCCATGGCCTCATTCACATACTATAATCATGTAGCTTGGGACTTAAATTTTTGCAAAGCCCAAACATCGCTTCTTGTAGCTTGATAGGCATACGTTTAGTTAGGTTTGATTGTTGTGATCAAGGCGCAAGGTTAGGAAATGAATCGTGTCAAGTAAGTTAGGTCAAGATTAGACTTGGCTTGAATTCTTCATGAGGGGAAGGATTGAATATTTGCCTCCCAAATGAAGGTTTTGTCAATTAGTCTAGTTTAGGTCTTTTGATGAAACAAAAGTTATGCGTTTTTCCTAAGCCCCTCTTGAACTTGCCAAGAAAATGTTGGAAATTTGGGGATGTTTAAGTTAACTTGAAGCAAGGTTTAGCCATAAAAGTCGGCAATTGATGGCCATGGATCTAAACTAAAGTAATTGAATTGAAGAAATAAATTTTAAGTGTCAATGAAGACATTGACCTATTCTTCTAATAAAGGAAAGTGTCATGACCTTAGCGTCGGGTTTGTGACCAAAGCAAAGGCATGAAAAATTGTGGGTTGGGAGTGCAACCTAGGAGTCACATTGACACCCTTGAGAGTGCGAGAAAGTGTGAAGGAATGAGCTCACACACTCCTAAATGGACCCCCACTTTGGGAGTTAAAGTCTTAATGAACTTTCGAGTTTTCAAAGAGTTGTTTGAATGGTCAAAATTCATTAGCTCCAACTATGCACTAACCAACTTGTTGTTTGGTTTTGTGCAGGTCCATGTGAGTGATTAAGTGCTTGTCATTCTTCCTAATCCCATCTCGGAACTCCACACGCCCCTCTACCCCCTCAAAGTGCTACGAGCTAAAAGCTTGCCCAACTCCTTATTTTTTCGTTGTCTTCACTTCAGACTCACATTTGAGTCTATCAAGGAGCGTGGGAGTGTGTCAAAAAGGAATTGGGGACACACTCCCTAACTCATAGCACTTTGGGGGGGTAAAGGGGCGTGCTGGAGCTCTAGGATGGGACTAGGAAGAATGACAAGCACTTAATCACAATTGGGATTCCCACAACTTTGCGATCCCATAATTTTGTGTGTAGACCTCCGATTGAGATGAAGTCTAAAGCAAAGTTATAACCCTCATCAAGAGCTTTTCAACGATATGTTGCACGCCACTTGCACGTGAGGAAATCAGGGTGATTCTTGACTTTTAATGGTTTGGAGTCAAATTGCCAATTTGTGACCCGACCTTTCTTTTGGCCATAACTTGTGTTTCAAATGTCCAAATGGGTCATGTGAACCCATTTTAGACATTTAAGTTTCAAGAGCTTTCCAATGGTTTAAGGAACTCTTCAATCCATTGAGTTTTGACCCCTACAATTGCTCTTTGAAGATTTGGAAGTCCATTAAGATTCTAACTCCCAAAGTGAAAGTTCCCTTGGAAATGTGAGGGTTCATTCTCTCACATTTTCCTACATTCACGAGAGCATGTGGCATGACTTTTGGGCTTCCCTCTTGGTTCGCAACCTTGCAAGCCCTTGCTTTGGTCGCAAGCCCAAGGCTAGGGTTACGACATAGGGGCCTTCCACAACTTCGTAACCTGAGATAATGCTAAAAGAATGGAACTTTAATTGGAAGAACTCAAGGAACCCTTTAAGGTGCATTTTGCGGATGGGGTTGCCCATCTAATCATGTTGTAAAAAAGAGACATACATCTTTAATTAAGGAATTGGAGAGGAAAGGTGAACTTGTTGGTTTCCACCTTAGGGGGAATGGACTGCATTTTGGGAATGGAATTCATCACCCATAATAATGTGCTCATAGAAGGGCACAATAGGCTAGTTAAAATCCCATAAAAAATGGGATCATTTGAATTAAGACACAGAAAGTGCCTAATGTGTGTGGGTTGATGATGCGCCCCTAAACTCCCAAGTTGGAGTTTTGAAATTCCCTAAATTAAAACTCTTGCAACTTTGGGGGCCCATAACTTTGTGTGCAAACCTTTGATTGAGGGGAGGTATAAACCAAAGTTGTAGCTCTCATCAACATCTTTCCAAAGGGGTGTGGCATGACACTTGCACTCAAGGAAATGAGGGAGATTCCTAACTTTTAGTGGTTGGGAATCAAATTGACAATTTGACTCTCAACCTTTCTTTTGGCCATAACTTATGTTTTAAGTACCCAAATGGATCATGCAAGCCCATTTTAGACATCTACACTTCAAGAGATTTCCAATAATATAATGAACTTTTCAATCCAATGAGTTTTCACTTTTGCGATCGCCCTCTGAAGGTTTGGGAGTCCATTGGAATTTAACTCCTAAAGTGGGAGCTCACTTGGGAGTGTGGGGGTTCATCTTCTCACACTTTCCTGCATTCCCAAAAGCATGAAATGTGACTCCCAAGCTTCACTCATGGCTCGCAAGCTTTGCAAGCCCTTGTCTTGGTCGCGAGCCCAAGGTTAGGGTTGCGACAATTGACCATTCACTTAATGTTAGGCAAAACTTGGGGAAAAAAATGCATGGGAGGTTGTAACATGTTATGTGTGATGTTTGTGTTAGACGAGTTTGAACCAAAAGGAGGCTACCAACTTGGTGAGTCTTCCTAAATGTGTTAAGTGAATGTTGGATGAATTTCCGAATGTGATGCCCAAAGAGCTACCTAATGAATTGCCCCTGAGAAGACAAATCGATTACGCAATTGAGGTGATGCTAGGAATGGCACCTCCCACCAAGGTCGCATATTGAATGAGCCATGAAAAGTTGAAAGAACTTAAGGTTCAACTTGAAAAACTCCTCGCAAAAGGGTTATATCAAACATGGCAAGTCACCATATGGGGCACCTTTTTTCTTTGTTCACAAGAAGGATGGGACATTGAGGATGTGTGTGGATTATAAAACCCATAATAAGGTGATAGTGAAGAATCGAACACGATTATTTTGAATTGAGAACTTGTTTGATCGACTTTCGGGAGCTAAAGTGTTTAATAGGATTAACCTATGTTTAGGATATTACCAAATTCGAATTGTGGAAGGGGACAAAGAAAAGATTGTTTACCGCACAAAGTATGGCTCATACAAATTCTTAGTGATGCCATTTGGACTCACCAATGCACTCGCCACATTTTGCACATTCATGAACGACATTTTTCGAGAGTGGCTAGATGATTTTGTGGTTGTATACAAAGACAACATTTTGGTTTATAACAACTCTATGGAGGAGCATTTGGAACATCTTTGAAAGGTGTTCCAAAGGTTGAGAGAAAACAAGTTGTATGCCAAGTTTGAGAAGTGCAAATTCAGGGTGATGAAAGTGGATTACTTTGGATTTAGAATCACGCAAGAAAGCTTGAAAATGGATGACCACAAGGTGATGGCAATTTGGAATTGGGAGCCACCTAGGTTGGTTTGCGCCTTAAGATCATTCCTAGGATTGGCCTCCTATTATTATAAGTTCATCAAAAACTTTGCGAGGATAGCCACGCCTTTGGCAAACCTTTTGAAGAAGTCATCCGGAACTTATGAATGGGATGAAGCATGCAATGAGGCCTTTGAAACCTTGAAAGGCATTTTGGTCAAAACACATATGTGAAGACTTGTTTGACTTGCCAACAAAATTGAACACTCAATAAAATTAAAAAAAAGACTTTTGTGACTGTTACTATCGCAACCCTAGCTTTGGGCTCGCGACTAAGACAAAGGGGTTGCAAGGGTGCGGGCCAAGAGGAAGCCCGGGAGTCACATCACATACTCCTGGGAGTGTAGGAAAGTGTGAAGGAATGAACCTTCACACTCTTAAGGCAACTCCCACTTTGGGAAATGGAGTCCCAGTGGACTTCCAAAATTTCAGAGAGCGATTTCAAGCATCAAAACTCAATGGCTTGTGGCGGTCTTTATATCATTGGAAAGCTCTTAGAATGCAGTTGTTTAAATTCGGCCCGCATTGCTCATTTGGACATTTGAAACATAAGTTATGGCCAACCTTGTGGAAGTGCATGGGGCCGGAGTTCAAAATGAGCACTTCATTCCAACCCCAAATGGACGGGCAAACTAATAGGGTCAACTTGGTTATCCAATAATTTTTAAAGAATTATGTGGTGAGAAATCAACAGGATTGGGTGGACCATTTGTAATTGGGTAAGTTTTACTACAACAATTTAGAACATTTGACAACGGGGGCCACACATTTTCAAATGGTGATGGGCAAGTTATTAATCATACCTATGACTTGGGTTGTGAATGGGCAACCCCTAAACGATGTAAGTGAGGAAGTGCCAATGGTCATGTAACTTGATGAAAAAAGGCAATGCTTGTGGGGGATGGCCAAGCACTAGTAAAAATTAGCTAAAACGTAACCACTTTGTTTGCAATTTACATGCGACTTGTAATTGTTTGCAACTAAGTTTGGGAATATTTACAACTATAAAATCAAATTTCAACTATTTTGATAACTCTTGCAACTATGATGCAACTATTAGAAACTTCATCTTATTGGTTAGATGGCTTTTAGGTTTATTTTCATCAATGAATCTATTAATATGTCCCATTAGTTGCAAAAGTCACCAAATTAGTCACATCTTAAAGGTATTCTATGGTGACATAGGGGGGTATTTATATATATGTATTAAAATTATATTTACACTATATTACATATATCATGAATATATATATTTGTGTGTATATTAATTATGTGTATGTATGTATATTGTTCATATAATGAATTTAAAAATTAATATTTGAATTCTGAAATTTATTATTCAAATTTGAAAATTAATATTTCAGTTATGAAATGTATTTATATTTGAATTTAAGAAATGATATTTGAATTTAAGAAATAATTATGTGAAATTGAAATTTTTATTTGCATTCTGATTTTCTTGTTTAATAAAAAATCATTATTTCAGTCTAAAAATTGTTGTTCCAATTTTGAAACATTTTATTTGAATCTAAAAATCAATATTTGAATTTAAATTTTTAAATATGAATTCTTAAAATTGTTAGTTTTACTCAGAAATATTTGTTTGAGTATAAAATTATAATTCAAATCATGAAAACTATATTTAAACATTAAAATCTGAAAATTGCCACTGGAATTCAGTTTATATATATATAATTTATTAGTTTAAAAAAATTGAATCTAAAAATTGTAATTGGAATTTTTTGTTTAATTATTTGAATTTGAAATTTGCTATTTCGATTCCTTACTAAATTATTTGAGTTTTATTTTTAAAAAATTAAATTCAAAAAGCTTATGTGACTTAAATTTTGATGTTTGAATTTTAAATTATTATTTTGGATTCTAACAATTTGTATTTCAATTTTGAGTTTTTAAATTTAAATTAAAAAACTTATTTGATTTGAAACTTGAAATTGCAATTCCAAAATATTTATTTTGGATTCTCAGAATCAATATTTCAACTTTGAATCTGAAAATTGACATTTCAATTCTGATTTTTTAAATTTAAATTCAAAGATTTATGTCATCTAAAAAATGATATTTGAATTCTGAATTGTTTTTCTGGAATCTAAAATTAATATTTCAATTCCAAAAATTATTGATCAAACTTTAAGGCTTTTTTCTATTAGTGTTATCCATAATGAATCACTTTTATAAATAATTATAAATGATTATATTTATTACTTATAATTTAAACTAAATAAATATTTCTACATCATCTATTTTATATTCTTATAGTAAAAGAAATTAATTACTGTAATTAATGTTACATTATTTTGAAATCATTGTAATTACTTCACATAAAATTTAATTATAGTATATGCATAATTATCTTTTAATTATAATTATTCACAATTTGTAATTTATAACTTTAAATCTGAATCAAAAATTTGGAAATATTATAATGTAGTTAAAATAATTATTGTAATGATTGTAATTTCAGGATTTATCATAGATTAATTTAATTTTTAATTAAAAAAAATTCTGTAATTACTTATGTATGATTTTTAAAACAATAATAAGTGTAATTATATAGTAGTTAATGTAAATATTTTAATATTAATTTTAAAAAAAAATCTATTAGGAATTGTTTTTTATAACAATTGTTCGTTCATTATTTATAATTTGAAAAAATAATTAAATACTTAATTTGAAAAAATTAAATTTATTAAATTATTTTTACATTAATTATATTATTTATAATTCGACTAGATATAAAAAAGGAATAAAATATTTTAGTTATTTATTTATCTTTGAGTTATGTATGAACAACTTGTGAGAAACTAAATAACTAGTTAGTTAAATATTAATAAGTTATTATTTATTTAAATAGTTGATAATGAATACTTAATATTTGTAGTGTATAGTTTATATTTTAAATACATGTTAAATTTAATCATTATCAATGAAATGGGTATGTAATTATCTAGTGAGCTATGTACTTGAGTTGTTTATAATTCTAAAAATTAAGAACAAAAGGCATGAAAATAGTTTTGGATTTGCAATTTAGTTTGTGAAGAAGTTGCAACTTCAAAACTTATCCCATATTGTTTGGTCTCCATTCTTATTTTGAACACTATATAAACAAAGGGTGTGGTCATAAAATTTCACATTAAGAAAGTTGTGCACATCGAATGAGTCGATTAAAAGGCTTAACCCAAAATAGAAAGAAAAGTTATGCACAATTTTAAACTATCAACCTCCCCAACCTACTTATCTACCTAGCTAGGTAGGTACATAATATGACCTACCCACCTAGGTTAACCTATGTACCTACCTACCTAAATACCTATTTATATGAGTAGGTATTTAGCCTAAGAAGGGAGACCTAGCTACCTACCTTTTTATTTAAATAGGTAGGTAGGTAGGTACGTAGCCTAGGTTTGTAAGCACCTATTTATGTACCTACCCTATTCCTTCCTCTTTTTTTTACCTTTTTTCTTGGATGGTTCAATCAAAGCATTTGAAGATACCTACATGATAAATTGGAACCTATGATCAATTTTTTTGCGAAAGGCAATTTGTGACAAAGGCGTGTAGTCCTTGGGGTAGTCAAGGTACCACCCATAGTTCAAGAGGTGTGAAGACAACCAATCCTATAATAGGTCTTTGTAGAACACAGAACTATTCGCTTTGGGATCACACCAAATTTCAAGGAAGTGTGGTAATTAGTTAATGGTTCCAACTTGGAAAAGAACGTGGTAGAAGTACCTACCCCATAAGTAGATCATATGAAATAACAAAAAGTTGGAGGATGAAAAGTGAATATTATACCTTAAATGTAGAAATCAAACCACTTATGCCCAACTTTTGGCACCAAGAGTTGGACCAATATCATTGTTTTAAAAGATAAAAGGGGGCCCAAAAGTTCAAAAGGAAACACCTATACATTGTTTTGAAAGCTTCCCTCACACTAGTTTGCTACTCCCAATTGTTACTTTTCTGAATTCCATTTCAGGTCTTGATTTCTCTAAAGAAGCCAAATTCCCAAATGGATTGCTCCACCCCTAGATGTGGTAGGTGAAAAAAACCATTCCAAGGACATTTCTCATAGTTAATTCCAAGTTAAAGATCATAAAATCATACAACTTGAAAGCTTCCACCTCCAACTGCATGAAATAATAAATCAAAATTAGAATAAAAATAGTTGAGAAAAATGGGGACCATGTGAAGATTAAACTTAATTGGGATGTTCATTTGGTGCCAAAATGTGGCCTTGTGGAACCATTTATCAAGTTAAGTATCAAAAAAACCAAATGTAGGATTTTTTTTGGCTTTTTGAAGAATGTTTGAATCATTCCATTGCTTGAGCCAAACAAGCTTTTATTTAAGAAATACACATGCATAAGCTACCATCTACAACTTCTTTTTAAGCATCTCAGGTTCAAAGTTCATGTCATAATAAACTTGGATTTCCTTGAAGAAATCTGAGCTAAGGTAGGATCGCACACAAGAAGGTGCTTACAAAATGTAGAGTAGTGGTCCTTCTTGACCTACTCCATTGCCTTCTCCATTCAATTTTGAGCTTGATGGGAGAATGATCACCTCCAAAGGAAATTCCTCATAGTATAATTTCACAACGATAATTTTAGCAATTGAAATCTTGCGTTGCAAAAAAAAGAATGAAAGAACAAAGGATATGAATAATGTTACTAGTTACTAGCTAGGAGGTGAGATGCTAAAATAAAATAAGAAGGAACAAAATTTTCCTCACCTTATACATGTGTAGTCGAAAAACGCTTTGAATGTGAAAGAATATCAAGTCTTTTGTGATTTGTTTTGGCATCTAATTTTATACACATTTTTTAGGTACTTTTTGGAATTGTTCTAAAGGTATAATACTAATGAACTGGATTAGAATAAATTCATGGATGAGGTTAAATCAAACATGGTCTAGCTCCATAGACCTTCCCACAGAAAACAATGTTCAAGCAACCATAATCAAGAACATTGAACATTACATTGCAATAGAAGAAAGAAACATTAGGAGTAATGCAAGATAAGGGTTAAAGAATTACTTGTTCAAGTTTGTCATAATTGTTAGAAGTTCAACCAACCCATGAGAGGTGTCCAATAAGATGGAGTCCATAGAGATATGCCATGAAACATCATCATCATAAACAAAACGAATATATGGCATCCAGGCTTGTAGTCTATGGTTACCATCCCACATGAAAAACATGTGTCTATAGAGATATTTGATATTAGGGTCTGTTAAAACGAAATCTTCAATCCTTTGGTTCTTTGAATGCTAGTGGCAATTCTAATTGACTTCATGATCATCCACAAATTGCTTCTAGGGTGAAAATCTTGTAAGGTGTACCACTTAAGATGAAAAAGGCCTAGTCTTTATTGCAATCCTTTTTTACCTTATAATTTGATCCCCATAAAAAATAAACAATCAAAAGTTATCAATTTTTTTAATAAGACTATATTTTGGACCATTATAATTTTAAATTCCATCATAATCATCCATGGCAAACAAAAAGAGTTTGGGAAATGAATTCCACAATACCATAGGTAATGCGTCTTAGTTCACATTCTTCCATTACCTATTTAACAAATGCAAGAGTTTCGGAATGAAGTTGTTTTTGCAAATTGGCTTCTTTGCATCAAATTTTTGATAAGTGCTACCTTTCATTTTAATGATGTCTTTTTTCTGCAACTTCAATTAACTTTTCTATTTAGCCAAACCTCTTTTCCTTGGCTCTCTTTGTTGCATTCTTCTTTGATCCCATTATGACCAATCGAAGTTTTTTCCTAATAACTTGGATGATGCACCTTATAAAAGACAAAACCATAGAAACCCAAAACCCCAACAATCCTTAATAATTTGGAATATGTAACAAACTTTAGAAATAATGTAATGCAAGCAAAAAAACACTCAGTTTGAAAAATAATAATAAAACAAGAAATTGATTTATCCAACTTGAGTGATAACCTACATAGAAATGTTGTGTTGTTGGTTTTTAAGCTTCAACGGATCAATTAGTCACCATCATCAACCACGAACATCTTCAATTTCAACATTGCTGGTTTGCTCAAGATGTCAATTTGAAATTAAAGAAACACATTAATAGGGCAAGCATAACAAAATGAATGTTGTAATTATTCAAAGTAGGTCATCGACATCCAAATTCACATGAAAATTTTCTTGAAAGGCGGACTATATTCACCTATGGGCAAACAACAAGGGGTCTACAATCTACAAAGAAATATGGTAATCGAAGGTGCTTAAGCTTGTTGTAACAAAATAGGTTTCTAGATTGGAAATGACAAACAATCAAGTGTTACAAAACTACACTTATAAACATGAACAATTTCGATGTTGCATGCAAACTCGTGGAAACCTAAAACATTGTAACATAACAACCACTAAGTGATCCTAAAACCAAAGGGGGAATTGCTAAATGTTCAAATCATGAAACTTTCTAATCAAAATCTGCCACATGGCAATGATGTCACTTCCTTCGTTATGAACATTTTTGTGAAAACATGTTTGCCCTCCATTCTTCATGTGTTTTACAACATATTTTATGAAGGAAGTTTCATTAATTTTAAATTTTTCACATAGAAAAAATCAAAATACATTCACACAATTATGAAGATATAAAAACTACCTAACTACCTACTATAACATTCAATCACATCCCTAATAAAAAAAATTCATTTCATTTAGCCATATAACATGTTAATAAGAACTTTTTGTGAACCAATATTTTAACCAATAGTAATTGAACTTGATGTGCTATCAAACTCCTCAAGGGACCCAAAGGTGGGTCCTAAAGCGAAATGGTGAAAGAAGAAAATAGTTGGGGCACGCTTTTTAACTTGTAGCATTTTAGGGGTAGGAGAGCATGTTAGAGCTCTATGATGGGATTAGGACAAACTCACAAGTGAGAGTTCAAGATGAAGTCAACCTATAAAACCAAGAAAAGAGGGCGGTTAGTGCAAGTTGAATGGAAATGGTGTAATAGACTTAGTAGGGACAATTTCAAGCACAAGCTTTACATGGCCCACAACCTTTGGGAGGAAGCACCACTCCCCTCCATGTAATATATTCTATGCCTTTCCATAGGGACTACATTAAAATGTTACTTTTCCTCAAGACTCCCAAGTGTGAGTCCCAAAATTGGGACTTTTGTTGTCCTAAAACTTTGAACACTCATATATTTTTCCAATCAAGTTTGTTTTGAGAATGCAAGGGCAATATCTTGTATCCTTAAAAAAGATCTTTTCAACAGTGTATAACACACCCCAATTGGATCTCATTTGACCCTTATTTTCAAGGGATGTGTGGTCAGGAGTCAAATTGGAAATTTGACTTTCTCCCTTTCTTTTGATCACAATTCATGCACATTAGGTCTAAATGAACAATGTGAGGGCACTTTAAGCATTTATGTTTCAAGACCATTTTAATAGTGTCTTGGGGGCCCAATTTTGTGTTTTTTTTTCTTTTCCAACCAAGGCTCTGAACATTTGCAACTCCTTCATGAGTGTAACTCCCAAAGTGGGAGTGCATTTGGGAGTCATTGAACTTCATCCTTTGCATTTTCCCCCATTTGTGAAAGTGTGTTTCACACCTAAACATACTTTTGGCCTCATGGGCCCTTGCACTTCACATTAAGTAGCAAACCCAATGTTAGGGTTGTGACAGATTTGATGACACATGTTGAACCGGTAATGACAATATAATTGGTAATAATTGAATCAGTGACACCTGTTGAACCAATGGTGATAGTATACCAATAGTAACTAAATTGGTGGCACATGTTGAACATGTAGTCTACAAAACCTATAGTTTACCAACTTATGTACCTAGAGGTTTTACTCACCAATCACTGAATGTAGGACAACCTAGAGATTCACCTAGAAGGAGTTCACTTAAAAAAACTTTGCATGGGGGACCACCTTTCAATCCACCTGTTGGATATTTTGGATGGCCAACATTTGACTCGTGCATGTTTATACCACCATGGTATCAACCACCTATTGTGCAACATGTACCACAACCAGTAACCAAACTACCATACATGAAGCTAGAATACCCAATTTATGTCATAGACACTGATCTAGATGTTCACATCAAAATATTCAAAAAGGCCATTAAAGCTATTGGTGAAATGATGGAAGTGGGTTGTCATCAACCTGTTTGGTTTTACTCTACAAAATAATATCTCTGAATTAATATCTCTGAATGGGGAGAAAACTATGTTCAAGACCATCCAAACTACACTTTTGAAAAGTTGGAGCAAATATTTAAAAAACGATTCAGAAAAAAAATTGCAAAGGAAAATAATGAACCTTTAAAAATATTTAATAATACTCAAATTTTCAACATGGAATCTTCAAAATGAATTAACTATTCAACATTCATATGTTGAACCATCCTATGGTATTTCTAGAGTACATTCCAATAGGTTGAGGCTACATAAACGAGGGGGTAAAGGAGTGGGATTGATTTGGCCGTCCTTACAACGTGATTCTCCTGGTGGAATTGGTTGTCAGAGGAACCCGATTGTTTGGGGGAGTTCCAGTGAGTCTAAATGCCAAGAGTTCCTTTGGAAGCGTTTCATCATTTGACTTTTAAAACGAGGAACCTGCTACTAATGGTATGGAATGGGCCCTTGGGAGGGATGCTAAACACTCCTTAATGAGCTTTATCTGACACACTTTCAAGCTTGACTTTTGCACCTTGTGTGGTTTTGTGTTGAATTGCGTTGCACAGTTTTTTCATGTTTTGCATGTTCCCCAAAAAGAAGCTTATTTTTAATTTGTTTTCACATTTTGTTTTCCCAGGCTCATTTGAACCCCATTCCTCTCTCAGTAGAGAGAAAGTACCAACCAGTAGAATACATTTGAGCATTAAAAAGGAGCAATTAAATATATATATAAGGTCAGAATTGTCGAACCTTATGACAAAAACCAATCAGTTGACCACTGTCTACCATTTTTTGTGTTGGATAGTCCTCATTGAGGGATGTTTAGCGTCTTCTGGCGCTTCGTCAATGGTGGCAGACTCTGGCAAGCTCAGTCACCTGTCTCACACTCTCAGGCTTGCCTACTGACTGACCACTCTCCCTTGCAGACTCAGCCACCAAGGGCCTGTTCTCTAGTACATAAATGACCATACCTGGCGTTTTGACATGTTTTAAGGTAGGATTCTAACTGAAAACCTGAAATTCGCAGAATTCTCTGTGGCGATCAATTCTGTGCCTATTGATGGTCATTTACACCAGGGAACACTGCCCCTAGGGAGCATTCTTTTTGTACAAAGACTGTTTCCATTTACTACGAGCATTTTCCTTTGTCAGTATCCTTCACGGAAAGATAATGAAGTAGAAGGAACTTGGTTGAGGCAACAAAAACTTTTCCTTCTGTAAGTCAATTGGAGGAATTTCTATATAAACTTCATCACATGAGGCCCCAAATGTGGTGCATGGTGCCCTTGTTCTTGGGTGCGTTTAAAAGAGGGATGGATAGATTCAGGTTCCACTGCTGCAGTATTGAGAGTGAGAATCAGCGCTGTGACTGGAATGGGCAAAAAGTGCCGATTCTGCATGTATATTTGGAGTTTCATGGCAGTGAAGCAGCTCTTCATAGCCAATTCTGGGGCAAGGGTTACCTGGCAGAATCGCTTGCAGAAGGTCAATTCTTTTGTACCTAATAGGTTTTGATGTCTCATTCAAGTACTAGGTTTTGTTTAGTGTTGTGTAGTTATTTGCTTTCTTACATAACCGGCTGTTTCAGTTTTTTAATTTTTCAGAATCAAAGAACAGCCCATTCCAGTGTTTAGGAAAAACAATCAGAATCAGACAACTGCCAGTTCTGGTTATTTCAGAAATATCAAAGAACTGACAGATTTCATGAAAGAGACGACAAAGAATTGGTGGTTAGAAATGTGAGGCCTTGAGAAATTCAGAAAATTTGAGAACCAAGTTTCTATACCAAAAGCAGTCTTTTTAATTTTTCACCCCCAGGTAAGTTGGTACATAACCAGGCTGATAACTGATGGGTATCTTTAGCAGATTCTAATAACCTCACAACACTGGTTTTTTCCTAGGTGGGACAGGGGTCATATAATGGTTCCACATATGGTGCTGCCAGTTTCACTTGCAATGTCAGTCAACAGAAGGAATAATCCGTTACAAATTGGAATGCTCCTGGTAGAACACATTATCTCACCTGGAGGAACAGCCTGTCACCCTACCAGACTCAACTGGTTCCTAGGTGGAATTCTTGACTTGGATAGCTTCCCGAAAATTTATGGCATGCCTGAGTGCATCTCCATAATGTGTGAAAGTACTATGCAGAGTTGTCACAATGTAGCAAGATCGAACTTAAATTATTGCAACTAAATGATAAAAAAATTAATAAAAACTGATGGCCAGAACCATCACACAGAAGACAAAAAAGAATGCCAAAAAAATGTCAAAAGATGCACAGCCCACAGGAATCAAAGAAATGGTCTAGCTAGTCCTTCTTATGGTATAAAACTATCTCACCCACAGTCCATCTAATGTCACTTGGACACAAATCATGAGATCTAATAATAATAGGAGATCTCAAGCAAGCATCTTCCTCTTTGTAGCATACGCTAAAGCACTCTGAAAAGCAATACTAACATGCTATGTGAAAAACTGAATATAAGAATACAAAGATAAAATAAATTATTGCAAACAGGTATCTTTGCAACATTAGTAACCTGGAATGATGGAACCTTGCCCATTCTGCAGGGCTCACCCATTCCATTAATCAGAGTTTTCGAGAGGCTGATCTGCCCATGAAATCATCCGAATTCTACTGACATGTAATCCTATATGTCCAATTATAAAAATGTAATGCTCCAAATAAGCTGATTACCAAAATAAGTTCCGCCATATGCTTGAATTGTAAAGAAATGGCAGAATCGGCCTCCAGCGCAGTCTTAAGTTCTTAGGAGTGCGCATTTCTCACGAAACACGAAACCCTAATTAGGGTTCGTGTGGAACAAAGGAAGGGTTTTCATGACAAGCGCGTCTTCACTAAATTTCTGTTGCTGCTGAAGGAGGAGGAGCGAGTTGAGCACCCGCAGATCGAACACGAGCGGCGTCAAAATGAACGCTCCGGATCGATATGAGCGGTTCGTGGTTCCTGAGGGTATGAAAAAGTAAGTATCTGTTGCGCCTTTGCTTTTGCATCTTGCACTAATTGTCTGTGCTTAGACTCGATCAATTAATTTGTCGCTCTGGAGACCTCGGATACCATTCTCAGCGCTTTGATCAACCGGAAGCTGAAGAGAGGAAGATGACGATGATGATTGTGGTGCTCTACTGGTGATATTGATGGCAGGGTGGCTTACGAGAGAGACATGAAGATTATGAACGCGGCGACCTTTACTGTGCAACGTGAGGACCATACAGTTGGGAATGTCCTTCGCATGTATGGAGTTTCTCCACCTTGCATCCTTCCATTGTATTTCTTGTTCGCATCCTTCTGAGAACCCGAGTAGGCTAATCAACAGTCTTGTCGTACTACTCTTTGCTTCTGATAGACCGGCCTTCCAATTTCTTAGATTCTCGGAATTCCTTTGTCCAGGCTTTAGGGTTTAGGGTTTGAGGCTCATGTTCGTCTCCGTTGGTTGGTTCTCTGCTTGCTTTGATAAGGGCATCGCCTCCATTGCACAGTTATACTTACATTGAAGCTACGTACTACAAAATTGGCCAATGCTTCACAGAGGCTGCGCTTCTGGGAATTTGGAATCCATAAAGAGTAGAATAAATACTTATTTTGGATGGATATGATTGCAGGCAGCTTCATCGGGATCCAAGCGTTCTGTTTGCAGGTTACAAGCTGCCACACCCACTGCAGTACAAAATGGTGGTGAAGGTCAGGTCTTCCTCATCTTTCTTGGCCATTATTGTTGCTGCTGATGGCGAAGAACAGCAAAGAACAGGCCATCACTTCTACTTCTCCTGTTGTTATTGTTGTTGACTGTGGAATTACTCATTCTTTTCTTAGGAGGTTATGTCCACAGATTCAAACCACAAGTCAGTCCACACCAATGCAGGCATACAATTTGGCCATCACCGATCTGACCAAGGAGCTTGACCACTTGAAGGTGGCATTTGAGGTTTGCCCATTAATCCTTTGACTGAATTAAAAGAAAAAAAGATAGTGGAGCAGGTCCATCTTTTTTTCAGTGAGGTAGTCAACAACATGCCTTGTTATTGATTGTCAAATTCATATGGTTGTGCCATCCTCTTCAGGGCTGTTTTAGTACTCATGTTGTCATGATGGTGTGGTTGCAGCAAGAGATGGCACAGAAGCAGGCAGATTACTACTAGGCTGTGAAAGCATGGATGCTTGAGAACAAACTGGGAAATGGAGATCATAAGGAGATGAATTGGCCCTTGATGTTTTCTTAAGGACAGCTTTCGTGCAGGTCTTGATTGCCAGTTTTTCAGCAAGTTTCTCCTTGGGTACCAACAACAAATGTGCAAAAAAAAGGCATTGTACATAACTGAAGCTTTAGCAGTAGCTTTGATAAATTTTTTTGGCCATAGCGGACTAGAGAATGTGGCAATAGTTTGTGAAAGTTGTGTACCAATTTCTTCTAGCTTTACAGCAAGTTTGGTGGGTATGTTAAGAAATTGGAAGATTCCTAGTTTCATGTTATCAAGCAAGATTTGAAACCTCTGAAAGAAAGCACATGATGACAATGGTGATGATGATCTGAAGGGCTTTCTACTCCAGAAGACCCCCATAGGTGGTATGAAGGGATTCTGACTAGCTTGCAAGAATCCACACAAATGTGTACACTTGGACAGATCATGCATGCCTCTACAAATTCCATTTGCCAGCAAGAAATTTTGGTGATGAGGGTTCAGAATATGTGGTTCCTCTCCCCCCTCCCAAAAGCCAGGGTTGCCAAAGCTTGGCCATCTAGGATAAGGCAAAGGCTCACAGCATGCTGCTGTCTTGACAAACATGTTTCAACAAATAGATTACCAAGGGTATCTTCAACATAAGTTGCTGTTCCAAAATGAAACAGGAAGGATTCAGGCATGGTTTCCTGAATTAGTTTTGCAACATTCCTCAGAAAAGAATCCAGCCATGTTACTGCAAGGCATTTGCTTCTCATCGCTCTCAGAGCTCCACTCCTCTATCAAAGCTTGATTGTCTCTCTTTTCCTGTCTCATTGTAGTCTCTACTTTTTTTCCTTGTTCAATCCTGGTGTACATCCAAAGGTGACTGCTGTCTGCATGCAGGTCCTTTGCAGATTTTGTGAGAACCTTAGCTCTCAGATACAATCAAATCTTTGGAACCAGCAGCCTGCCTCCTCCTTACTGCATGCTGCCAGCCATTGTGTGACTGATCCATGCAGAATCGGTAAGATGTCTAAACCATCGCGCTGTTGAATGGAGGAGAGCGCATACAATGGTTTCGCTGCTGGCCAGTCACGTCGTGTGCACCTCCATACGACAGGGAGAAGAGGTGCACTGGAAATCTTGATTACTTCCAGAAACTTAGCATGTGCTCATGTATTTACAAAGAAAACTTTAGCATCATACAGCAGCAGCGACATGCTCATATTTACAAAGAAACCTAACATCATACGCCGGTGGCGGCGTGCTCATATTTACAAGAAAATCTTAGCATCGTACGCCAGCGACGACATGCTGCGAACAAATTAGTCGTGTTAGACTCCGATGATCTATCTTGTTCACCTTGTTACAGGGCCTGATGAGGTTTTGCGGACGATAGGTATTCACGAAGAAGGCGTAAGGAGGCTATGGCTTGCTGATTTGCGATTCTTTACAGTGTGCAATTGCACCTTGGATTGCACCGTGAAGCTCCGACACGGAGTTGCATGGCAACGGCGGCGTACCGACGCTACTACTGCGCATAACTGGAGATCGGCGTGGAGTGAGGAGAATATTTGTTGCTGGAGCGAATCTGGAGCTACGCGAGAACGTTGGCAAGCTTCTGGAGCTTGACGTAGCCCGTAGTGATCGTTTCTCGAAAGCCAAGAAGGGCGCCGCCGGCTGCCGATTGCAGGTATACGTGACCTTGCAACTTCGCCCTGCTTTGCTCGACTCTTGATCGGCTGCTGCATCGGCCTTCGCATCTTTCTTGACATTCAGAGGCTTCAGGATCTTCATGTATTTCTGAATGTACTCCCGTGCTTTTGCCAAGCCTCTTTGGTCCCTCTCTCTTAGATGATCTGCATGAGCGTCTGCCTGCAGAATTGCACGCTCAAATGCTCTGGCAGCTTTTCCTATATCTCCAGAGTATGATAACTCGCCGCTGCAATCACTGAAGTATCTCTCCGAGAGATCACGAGGATCGAAGCAATCGGGGTTTGAAGCCTCGAGTATGAAGTTGTCATCGAGGACTCGACGACTGACCGGACGCCGTTGCTGGTGCTGACCTCCTTTCTCTTCCGTCGCGCCCGCCTTCGACATCGACTTCTTGGCTCCGAACAACAAGAGCTGCTTCCACTTGAAAGTAGGTCTCATCCACGCGGAGAGGTTTGATGTATGGGACCTACAGCTTTGGGTATTGAAAACCTCGACTCGGTTCATGTGCAAAGACGCTTTGTTTTCGCTAGCCGATGCTGCAGTCGTCCGCAATTCCAGCTTGCCGCTGCTGCTGCTGAAGCACGAATCCTGTGAGCTGCCGCTGGAGTCCCGCGAGCTGCTGCTCTCTCTGCTGGACGAGTCTCTGTCCGTTAACGAATCCCTTGAATCTCTCGGATCCTGCAACCAACAATTCCTTGATCGGGAGTAATTTCTTCCAGGACTTGGAGAGAAACCGTTTGAATGACTAGCTGTGCTTGCAGTCAAGAAGGAAGGAGCGACGTCGTTACTGGCCTGCACCGTGTTGCAGGACGTAAAGGCCTTCTGTTGCAGAAGTACTACTGGATCCGGTAGCTTGAGTGGAGGTATGATTTTCGAGAGACATCGTTGTTTACGCTCACTCTCCTGCTGTTTCTCAGAGGAAAGTTTGAGCACCATTTGCAGACGAGGGGGAAGATGGAGGGGAAGAAGCTGTCCTCTGAAGAAAAGCTCATCAGCAGGGGAATCTGTGGCCGAATATGGAAAGCTGCAGCTGCGCTCCACGAAGGAAGAAGAAATGTTGAACTCGAACTCTTGTGCAGCATTAGAGGGAAAGACCGAGCGATCTCCTGTCGACATCATCGAACCCCCAGATGGATCCAAGCTGGTGTTGTCGTTTACGAACTGCATGGCTTGCTCGTGCAAATTATTGTCAACGCCGTCGTCATGATCTTCAACTGCTGCACCAGCTGCTGCTTCCGATGCCCAAAATAATGAGAAGCGCTTCTCCCACTCACCACACTCGGAACTGGCCCCACCTTCAGGTCTACGAAATTTTATGCCTGACAGATCTCGACAACTCCAATTGTCGGACTCTTCCATCTCCACCGATACAGTATAAGGCCCTGGCAAGAAAACCTTAGTCTATATCCCTTGTCAAATCGAAATCTTGCAGCAAGTGATGCAGAGTTTTCCACAGCCTCCCAGTTCGACGTGATCTCTATCCGGTATACAATCTGCTCCGGATGCTCTTCAATTGATTTTTTGATGCTTCTGCGGCAGTGTATACCCAATGTCTTGATTTCGCCTTCTTCCAACTCGTGAGCTTTGCTCTATCTCCGTGCTGAAGTAGGCCGGGAGTGACTAAAAGCAGCCCATGATTAAGAAGCTGCGAACGTGGACAGAGTATTTTGATGAGAGCATATATCCCGATTCTCGGAGTTGCAACTATTTGTTCGCGATAGCTTCCAGCATGGTACTAGTGATCAGCTCATCAAGCTCGCCAATCCGTTGTTGTTGTTTGCACTTTACACCCCCAAAAGAATAAGCGCAGCTGAAAATAATCTAACCGGGAAAACAAGAGCCAAAAAAAATATAAAATTTGCTAGCGAGCTAGCTTGTAGCTGTGCAGCTTGCTTCCAAATTTGCTCCACGGATCGATCTCACGGTTCTAAACCTTTCATTCTCCCCCCGCGGAAAAAATTCAACCGAAATGGAAAGAAAGAAAGAAAGCTTAGAGAGGATGCAATCTTCAAAGAGTTTGGAAAACACCCATTTTACTTATGTTGATGATGCAAACAGACTGGCGGCGTCAGACAACGAGAGAGAGAGAGAGAGAGAGAGAGAGAGAGAGCGCGGCGCACAGACGGAGACGTGTTCTGATGATAGATACTTAGCTCAAAACCACATTACGTATTTGTGGTATGTTTGTTTGTGACAAATTACCCGGGCAGTTTGGTTTGGTATTCTTTTTATTTTTTTGGGTTTTTCCTAGATCTAAACGAGGGGCACGCTGGTTTCTCACTACCGTAGTACCTTGGCGCTGGCAGCAGTTTTGATACTAACTTATGTTACTTGTAGAAGTGTTGAAATTTTTAGAAGAAGAAAAATTTGTGAAGTTAAATAGAGAATCGTTTGGAATATTTATTATGGAATATTTCAATTTTTGACATGGAATCTTCAAAAATTAAATAACGTATTCGACATTGACATGTTGAACTTGCCATGTTAGTACCCCTAGTAGTAGTAGTAGTACACAGACTGCTTCAACACTTCTGTTAATAAGTTAATTTTGAAGATTCCATGTCACAAACTACAATATTCCACAAGATATATTCCAAAAGGTTCTTTACTTTCCTTTACAAAATTCTGTTCTTTGAAAATTTATTTTTTTTGAAAATTTCAACATTTCTACAAATAATACAATTGGTGTTAAAGCTGCTACCAAGGAACTACAATATTTGTTTCTTCTTGGAAGTCATTAAGACATTTCCTGATGTTAAATGGCGGGTTTGTTAATTCTTGGATTCTTCAAACGTATCATTCCAATAAAAATCTGACATTAATTAAAAACCCCTTCAAATATTTTAATACGTCTGGTACTTTAGCTCAATTTGTGAATGAACGTAATTATATGCTGCATATAAAACGCATTGCATATTTGTGTTATGGTTGTGTCTGCCAAATTACATGCGTGGTTTGGTTTTTTATCAGCCTTGGAAAAGGCACATTGTTCTGACTCATTGGTAGATTTGAAGTTCTTGGTGAAAGGGATTTTTTTTTCTTGGAATCTGGTAGCTTCCTTTCATTCAAAAATATGAAACCAATAAAACTTGACTATCATCCTAAAAGACTCAAACTAAAATTTCTTTTTAAATTAATCTTTAAAATCAACAAGTAATTTTAAAAACCATATTTAAATAAAATTATACCATGTTTATGAGATATATATAGCCCCATATTGAATAGGGTTTTCAATTTTTGGAATTTGATCTTATGGTCAAGTTCTTTTAGGACATTAGCACAAATGAATGAAAAAATCATTTAAATGTGACCTTGGCATGTCACCAATCACAAACGTGAAGTATGCAATTCTGTCTTGATCCACCCAATTGTAAGCATGCCTGAATGTGTTTGAACCAAAGTGATTTATGAGTGAGTTCCAACTTGATGAAATAATTTAGAATCACTGATTGTCTTCAACACCTTTTAAATGGGTCATTGTCAAGTGGCTTTGCATAATGCAATAACATTTTTAAAATGAATAATGTCTAAATAATCATTTATATTATATTTAAGCTTATGTAATGATTAAAGATACTAGAATTTTTTTGTATATTATGCAATAGATTTCTTTGTGCATGCAATTGCCAAGTGAAATGGTTGAGATTAGGTACATTCGAAGTTTAACCTAATCACACAAAAGAGATTATATTACAGAAGCTTAGAATATTAGTCAAAGAAACATACGCTCAAAAATTCAAGTGTTCTGTCCTTTTCTCTTCCATGGAGAGATGTATTGAAACTTGGTGAAATTTCTTAATCTAGACCCCAGAGGTTAATATAAAGGTGGACATAATGACTTGTCAGAGATCACCCAGTGTATTGGGAGGCCACCTTAAATCCATAAGATTCCCTCTTGACGTGGGAGTTTTTCTTATGTTTTTGGGTGGGCTCTTATGCATTTCATAAGGGCCTGTCACTTTTTCTTCACATGCGTGACAAGTCATTGCACACAATAAAGCCCTTGGACAGGGGCGGTACTAGAATAAGGTGCCCACCGGTCCACAGGCTGTACCTACCACTTAAGCATATTCTACTCCCGAAAAGTTTTCTAACATGGAGGAGCAGTTTTGCTCACAAATATCTCCCATTTTTTAATTTCAAGACTTTTGAGAATGGAGCAAGCTTGGTGTATGATGCAAGTATCCATGAAAATTGCAACTAGGTGAACTTAGGCACTTAATACTAAGTTAGGTCATGCTTCAAACTTGGGTATTGAAAGACCTAATTAATCTAACAGGCTAGGATGAGTGGCTTTCCACCCTAACTTCAGACCTGCAAAAATTGTCCCCCCTTGATTGTTCCTTAATCAACTTTATAATTAGATGCTTTTCTGGAGCATGATGAAGTTTAAGACAAGTGTAGGTGTGGGGTGGGTGGATGCATTAGTCAGGAGTGGTTGCTTAGGGCCTTGAAATATGGAGATCATTAGAGGATTTGGAGGTGGTGGGGGCTGGTCGGTCATTATGAGTGAACCAAAAACAAAACGCATGGCTCTGTGCACACAGAGGAATGTGTGAATGTGTGCCCCTTTTCTGTTGTGGGATTGGACATGGAGAGCTTCTTCTTCTAAGCCCTGCTGCCATTGTCCACAAAGTATCTAGCCATGTCTGTATGCTTCAAGGAATGTGTGCCCTTTTTGTTGTTTCCAAGTGCAGTCGCCTTCCAGACCCTGCCATATCTACCAAATACCAACCAACTACAGACCGTGAGAGGGCTGGAAAACCAATGAACTAAGAATTTGGTGGGTAACATTCAAGGAACTGCATGGACTACAAGATGAAAAATGTCTCAGGTTGGAAAACCAACGAAATAAAAAGGGTGTTCAACAGAAGCTTCTGCAGAATCGACCTAGTCATAACAATGAACTCTAAAGAAACTGCACAGCTTTAGAGCATCTCCACCACCAGCAGTAAAATGACCTGTACACATTATATTTGATGAAGTATTGCAATCAAATAGTGTGAAACTCAGTTTAGGCTTGCAAACAGGCTCTGGATACAGTGCCTTCCAAGAGGGCCAGTACCATCGAAATGACTGTTTTCTATTGGCCAGTCATACTGATCTGCCCATGTGGGAACATCTCTCAATTATATTGTCCACGTTTTCATATTTATGGGTGGGAATGGGGATAATTAACACAGTATTTTGGGTGCGGGTGGAGATGCTCTTAATTATAACATGAAAAACTGTTTTGGATGTGAATGTAACTTGGTTCATCTTTGGGCATGCAACACTCTGCCATCTTCCTGAGTGTTTTAACACGCTGAGGACAACAGCTTTTGAGTCATAGCACAAAATGGAATATAAAAAGTTAATACCTTAAGGCTCTTAATTAAGATATTAGAATTTCAATTTTTTCTTTTTTGGACAAACTGAAAAGTCACAGTTCAGTAGTTTAAAGTCCCCTTGAGTTGCTAGATGGACTAAATTTAGGGACACCAAATAAAATAAGTGGGTAAATATTCTACCTACATGAATTAAAAAACTCCTTGATCCAACAATTGCAAATGTTGCAATTCAGCAATTTATACAGTTGACAAGGTTGCCATGCAGAAAGGAAGTTGGGGACAGGATTGGGGAATCTATATCATGTTAGCAACAAATGACCCAAGAAAAAAAGAAGTTAAAATTCAGGGTAAAAGAATGTGAAGTAAAAAATCAAGGCTTAAAAGGGGTTTATCTTCCCCTTCTCTCTTTACAATGAATACAATTACAATAAGCATTGGTACTTGAGAAAATGCAATTTCCAATTCATGAACTACATAGCAAGCGGCATGATACTTACCTAGTAAGCTATTCATGCTTATGCTATTTAATAGGTTATGTAAGTACCTATTAGTCGATTAATAGACTTAGCTTAAACATACTAGCTAGATAGCCTAGCTTATTAGGTAGGTTTAAGCCTTGGTTACTTACATAATAGGCTAAGCTGCCTACCTAGTATGCTTGGGTGACCTAATTTAAGTTAATTACATATTTAATAGGCTTAGGTAATCTAAGTTAGGCGATGTACCTACCTAGTAAACTTAGGTGGCCTAAGTTAAGTTACATATTTAATAAGTTTAGATGGCCTATAATAAGCTATCTACCTAGTAGGCCTAAGTGGTTTATATTACGTAACTATCAAGTAAGCTTCAATAGTTTTTAGGTTAGGTTACGTACTTAGTAAGCTTAAATGACCTAGGCTATTTACATAATTAATAGGATAGGCTACTTAGTTACTAAGTGTATACAAGAGACCAACTCAAAATTGAGCTTTGTATACATGTCTATCATAGGTGCATCGTAGTTTGTTACAATGTCCAGTTACTATTGGGAAAAATATACGGTAGAACTATTTATCATCAAACACTAGTGGGTGCCCGTGGCCGAAGGCCACCTTGAAGTCCCCTGTGGGTGCCCATGACCTTGGGCCACTGTGAAGTTTTATACGTTTTATTTTTTCTTATCTTTTACTCTTTATTTGGCCCCTGCCCTGCCCGCCCTT
>Ga0116228_10000578_pt1 | contig 28219 bp, 23 predicted proteins | sample S1TSphfallax_2_FD_89694 | JGI IMG/M metagenome (GOLD analysis project Ga0116228, IMG submission 89694) | Host-associated microbial communities from peat moss isolated from Minnesota, USA - S1T2_Fc - Sphagnum fallax MG | ecosystem: Host-associated > Plants > Peat moss > Unclassified | place... | reverse complement strand
CCCAAATATTCAGAGAATAATTAAAGGGGTCAAGACTCATTGGATTGAAGATTTTTTTATACATTGGAAATCTATTAAGATGTAGATGTCTAAAATGGGGTTGCATTATCCATTTGAGTAATAATAACACAAGTTATGCATGAATGAAGAAGGGTCACGAGTCAAAGTGTCAATTTGACTCCTAACCATTAAAAGTTGGGAATTGCCTTAATTTACATGCGTGTAAGAGACATGCCACATATATTTGAAAAGTTCTTGAAAATGGTTACAACTTTGCTTTAGAGTTTGCTTCAATGGAAGGTTTGCACAAGAAGTTATGGGTGTCCAAAATGGTGGGAGTCCCAATTTTGGGAATTTCAGGACTCCCAACTTGGAGTCATGGGAAAAACGCCATTTGGGTGTAGCCCCCACGGTGAATCACATAAAATATTATAAGGGGGAAAGTGGTGGCTTCCCCCAAGTCCGGGCCATGATGAGTTTTGTGAATCTGTGTATGCTCGTGGCTTGTCCATGCACCAAAAGTGTTCCAACTATGCATTAACCAACTTGTTGTTTGGTTTGTGCAAATTGATATGAATAATTGACTTGCTTGTCACTCATCCTAGTCCCCATCCCAGAGCTTTAGCATGCCCCTCTTACCCCTAAAATGTTGCGAGTGAAGGAGCATACCCCAATTCCTTCTTTCATTGTTTTCAATTTGGGATTAACATTTGAGTCTTTCAAGGAGTTTGGGGGTGTGTCATGAACACTTCTCTTCATCATAAATTTAGAAATGTCCATGTTGGTTAGATGACCCTTATAATTTGTCCACACATGTTAGATCAATTGGTTTAATTTAATAATTTGGTTGAAATGTAGGATTGTTTATTTCAAAGGCTATAAAGAGGAAGGTAAAATATGTGACAACAGTTGCAACTTACAAATAGGTAATTGTTAAAGTTAGTTGACATATTTGTGAGTTAGTTGTGATATTGGCTGTCAAGTCGGGATTTATATTTACATTTATAATTAGGGGCTTGGTATTTATATTTACATTTATAATTAAGGGCTTGATATTTATATTTACATTTGATAGACACAACAATGGTCATGAATGTCTACAATACAAATGGAATTTATGAAGGAAATCCATCTCTTCACATGATGCCATACAATTAGACCCAAATTCACTGAATTTTTTCCAAAACATTAGGCATAAATTTCAATTTTCATGACTTAATGTATTTTCTAACATGTGGACAAGTGTTAAGGGTTTTTTTTTTAAATAAATAAATTTAGGAGTTTTTTTTAATCTTTTAAGCTTTTAAATATGGTTTAAGTATTATCAATAGGTTGCTTCAAATTAGTAGTTAAAAGAAATCAAATATAGTTATTTCCTTCCAAATGCAAAAGCAAATTTAATCTTTTATAATAAATTGAAAAAAATGAAGATATCTAAGTTCTAAATGAACTTGTTCATAAACCATAAATACAAACTAGAAGTAGTCTCCAAAAAAGTTAAAAAAAGAAAAAAGGTTCCTAAAGATCAAAAGTTTACAAGAAGTTCCAAAAAGATCCCTTTATCAATCTTCACGTCCTTCTATTTGTACCAAACATAACAATGTTTTAAATTTAACAGTCACTATTAGGTGAAACTTGAATTTAAACTATAACAACTTATTGGTCACATGTTTAAACTAACTTTTTATTGTCAACAGTTGATTACTATACAAGTTGGTTATCAGTTTACTAAACCCCTTAGATACTCTAACACTTGTTATTAGTTATTTTAATAGATTAGTTCACCTAAGACTTTGTCACCCAATAATAATTGTACTAAGTCTTAAAGTTATATTGCCTCACAAGTTACTAGTTGGTAACATTCGGTTAATTTGTACACACTTGAAAAATTGGGTTAACATTTACCCCCTTGAAAACCAAATTTCATCCTCAAAATCAGTCACTTAAAACTACATGTTTAACTCCTACAATCAAATCATCAACATGTTCAACTAAAGGAACATGTTAAGATCCTAATATCTTAACAACATGTGTGTCCTTTAATATTATATCTAGAGTCTTGAAAACTTTAGAGGCATGTGTAATAATGTCAATCAAAATAACTTTTACACCTACCCCAATCTCTAGTATAACTAATGGTATAGGTTTGGGGGTAATAGGTTCTTCCAATCCTTGTACCTGATTATTAACAACTACAACAAGTACTTACACAAGTTTTGTGGATAAAACAAAGTGCAAGAAACAATGGCCAATTTTGCTCCTCTTCGAATTGGTTTTAGTTCCTTACTAGTAGTAACCACAATTTTATTCCAAGAACTTATAGTTATAGTCACTACCCACACATGTGAAAACTTTTGGAAAATAGTAACAAGTACCTCAACCAATTTACCAATAAGCTAATCAAATGTAAAGCCATCAAATTGTAACTAGCATGTAACCAGTTCATTTAAATAGGCTTCTTCATCTACACAAGATATCTCCAATTTTTTTTGGATCTATTCTTCCATAATCTCTTATATAGTTTGCCACCATTCCTTCCATTTTGAGTTTTCATCAGCCAATGTTTGGTTCTGTACCTTAAGCAAGGCATCATCTAAAAACAATTCTTCAAATTCCTTCAACTAGTTATCCATGTATATAGTTTGAAAAACTTTATTCAATGCTTAACAAAGTGTTTCCAATTCACCTTTTAATTATTGGATTTGTACTCGAAGTTCATGGGTACAATTCTTTGTGTCAATGTTGACTTTTTTCAACTATTCCTTCTATTGCAAACAAGTGTTCTCCAACTCCAATAGATTTTTCTCCCATTGTACATTAATGGCCTCCATCTTACCATAATCCCTTATTAACTAACCAAGGTTGGTTTATAGGGCCTTCAAGTTGTTATAAGTTTTGAAATGAACCTGGTTTAGTTTATTGTATTTTTACTACATACCTTCAACCTTTTTAATTGCAGTTTTAGCTTCAACACTTTTGGCAACCATGTGTTTATTCTCTATCTATAGTTTAAGGAGTTGGGTTTTCATAATAGCCATGTCCTTGTCTTTGTTCTATAAGGCTTGTTTATGGTTAATTAGTTCCACACAACGAGGCTATAGTTAGTTGTTAGTGTGTTGTAATAGGTTCACATGAACATTATATTTGGTTTTCAAATCAGTTAAGTTCTCTATTGTCTAAGGCCAAGTCTAAGCAACTAGGGTTGCTTGCTAAAAAAAAATTGTAACTTATTTTAAGTTTTCATGTTGAGCATACGCTATTGATGTCTCAAGAAAAATATTAACAAGTTTAGGTTAAACTGGTTCAACAAACTTAAACTGAATTGGTTGAACTACTTTTATACCTATTGGCAACAGGTTGCTAACTTGTTTTGTAGGAGCAAAAGTTTCTTGAACAAGTAAAGGCTCTTGATTTAGTACCTATTCAAAGTCAAGTTCACTTTGATCCTCCATGAATTGATCACTTTATATCCTTATTAATTTGTCATCTGGTTGCATATTAACATCAGCTTCCATGTCCTCATCGCCTCCCTCCATAATCATGATTTGCTAACGAGTGCAAGGTTTATTTTCCAATGGTGAATTGGTTGGTTCTAGATTCAATTAATTTATGGGTGTTGATAGTTCAGTTTGTATTTTCACCTAGTGTGATTATCAAACTAGTCATGATGATATGTTAGTTGAATGCACTAATTGACACTCACTATTAAATTGTTCCTTAGTCATAACCATAGGAGATTTCTAGATTGTTTTGTAACAACCTTTTTTTTTCTCTCCTAAAGTGGTTGTGGTTTTGGAGAGTCAACAAATGTATCTTCCACCGACAAAGAAAACCAATGTCATAAACAAACTTTTATCACTGGTCTAGAATAATAGGTTGTTGCCTTCTTATTAAGCGTTGCTAACCCTATTGTGATTTGCCTCAAATGCTTAATCCACTAGGTCAATTTTATTGACATTTGTGTTAACATAATAAAACACCAATTGATCTCCTTCCCCTTGTTTGCTAAATTAAAAATAATGGCAATGTAGTTATTGAAATAAACTAATTTTTTTTGTTAGTAAATGATTTGCATAATTGTTGCAAACTTGGCATGGTACTCTTCCTTCATCCGAATAATGTTCCACTATTCTTTATTAAGAAACACATCTGGTCCAATTGTGTTCTTGATAGCAACTTGGGCCTTCTTCACCAATGCATTCACAACATCAACCACTCCTTTAACATTGATGCCAATTTGTTGAACAATTAACATTTGGTTGATGGTGATCTTCTCACCACAAACAACAATCCTAGTGTATCCATCCTCTTTAGACTCGTAGGTATGCAATAACTCCTCCAACATGTTTAGTCATGGAAATGTCCAATAAATAGTAAATAAGCCACCCAAATCGGCTCACTCTACCCATTATTGCTCTTTAGATCCCATCCAGATCCACTCTAACATTTTCTAAATCTCATTTGTTTTAGCTATTGCTTGCTTTTGGGCCACTTTGGCAAGTGAATTGCCCTCCTCCACATGTTTCTTTCCCTTGTGCTTCATCATATATTTGGACTAGGCCTATCAACAAGTATTTTAGGAGACTCAACTTCTATGTTAAAGAATCCTCCTTCAACCAACGTTGATGAAAAATTCGCCGATTGTTCAATTTCAATGGGTTGCTCAACTTCTTTTACCTTTGTAGTTTTTTTTTCCACATGTTATTCTTCCTTAGAATCATTAATTAGGACAAATGTAAATGTAGGAGGTGAAAAATGTCTTCGAAGGCATTACAATGTTTCTTCAAGTCCTCCCATAGTAGTAGCACATTTTAATGTTTAAAAAAAAATTCATTATATATCTTTCTCTTCCCTAGAACTTTCACTATTGTCTCAAAATACAAGAGGTGACCTTGATGCAAATGGTTTAATGCAAATTGCGCCATTTGTTCTAAAAGCTTCCTTTTTAATTATTTACAATTCTCTTTTCCCTCCCTCTTTCTTTTATCTTTTTCTTCTCAACTCTACCTCCCTCTTACTTGCTCTCTTTCAATTAATCCAAGGCACTCATTGCTTCATTTTGGTGTAGCAAAAGATATGAGGGAATTTGAAATGGAAAAATGAAAAAACACTCTAAAGGGTACGCCAATTCTTTATATTATAGCCATGGAACAAAAAGTGGCAATGCTTGAAAAATGATGCAACTTTTAGGGCATACATTCCTTCAAAAGTTGACATCTGTAATTCGATTTATTAGAACATCATTATTCTTCAATAGTTCATCGATACTAGTTTCACTTAGTTCTGGATTAGACAAATCATTGTATATTATTCTCTCAACTAAATTTTTTGTTTTAATGTTAGTGACGCACTCCCAAGCTCCTTGATAGACTCAAACATGAGTCTGAAATGAAAACAACGGAAGAACAAAAAGTTGGGGCACAATCCCTGGCTCACAACACTTTGGGTGTAAAGGGGCGTGCTGGAGCTTCGAAATCGGACTAGGAAGAATGACGAGCATTTATTCACTCACACAAACCTGCACAAAACCAAACAACAAGTTGGTTAGTGCATAATTGGAGCACTTTTGGTGCTAGGACGAGACATGGGCAAACTTGAATTCACAAGACTCACCACAACCCAAACTTGGGGGAAGCCACCACCTTCCCCCTTATAGTATACTATGTGCCTCTCCACGAGGCCCACATCCAAATGGCATTTTGTTTCAGGACTCCCAAATGGGAGTTTCGAAATTCCCAAAATTAGGACTTTCGCGATATTGGGGCCCCATAACTTTGTGTACAAACCTCCAATTGAAATGAGGTTTAAGCAAAGTTGTAGCCCTCGTCAAGAGCTTTCCAACGGTATGTCACATGCCACCTACACGCAAGGAAATTGGGTCAATTTCCGACTCTTAATGGTCAGGAGTCAAATTGGCAATTTCACTCTCGGCCCTTCTTTTTGCCATAACTTGTGTTTTAGATGTCCAAATGGGTCATGAGAGCCCATTTTAGACATCTTCGTTTCAATAGTTTTTTAATGGTATAAAAAATTTCTCAATCCATTAAGTTTTGGCCTTTGTAATTGTTCTCTGAACATTCGGTAGTCCACCAGGACTCCAACTCCCAAGGTGGAAGCTCCCTTGGGAGTGTGAGGGTTCATTGCAAGCCCTTGCTTTGATCGCAAGCCCAAGGCTAGGGTTGTGACAATTAGGTTGAAAGGTGAAAACAAATTGAGGGTGAACCATTTTTCACCAAAAAAGGTGATGTATAACGAATATTATAATACATAGAAAGTTAAAATGTTAATGGCATTTTTTGGCAATCATAAACACAAGCAAAAAACTTAAAAATTTGCATGAAAACATTTTGGAACTCGAAGTTCACTTAGAGTCAAAATTAATCTTGATCCAATGGTTAGATGAAAAAAATTGGATAAAATTAATGTACATATAGTATATATGTCGCAACCCTACTTTGGCCAAGTGTGGGGGTGAAGCCCAACACTTGGAAAAAGTGAGGATTTGGAGTCCTCCGAGACTCCCGAATGTTCAGAGTTTGACAGCAAGGCCCAAAACACCTTGCATTGGGGTGTTCTTGGTGTCATTGGAAAGGTCTTGAAGCGTAGATATCGAAAATGGCCTCGCGTTGGCCATTTGGACATCTGCAGCCCAAGTTATGGGCAAAAGAAGGGCCGGGAGTCAAACTGGCAATTTGACTCCCGACCACAAAAAGTCGGGAATCGACCTCTTTCCGACCTTCGAATTGAGAGTGCGATACGTCGTTGGAAAGATCTCGACGAGAGCTACAAGTTTGGTTCAGACCTCGTTGCGATCCAATCTTGCAGTCGAGAGTTATGAGCTCCCAAAGTCCCGGGACTCCACTCGGGACAGTTTCGGGACAATTTCGGGACTCCAACTTGGGAGTCCCGGGAAAAAGAGCCATTTGGATGTAGTCTCGGCGGGGCGTCGTAGAGAATACTATATAGAGGAAGGTGATGGCTTCCCCCGAGTCCGGGCCGTGGTGTGTCTTGTGGTCCAAAGTGCCCATGGCTTGTCCCAACACCCAAGGGTGTCCCGGAATGTGAACTAACCACGTGGGTGGTTTGTTTTGGTGCAGATTCAAGCTTGATCTACTAAACCTTCTTCCTAGTCTAATCCCCGGGCTCCCAACTCGACCCTCTATCCCTTTCTAGAGTTGGAAGCCGGGAACGCCTTCCGAATCCCAACTTTCCGCAACTACACTTTGGTGAACCCTCAAGTGGGTTCACCCCGGGACTTGGGAGTGCGTCAATATAACTTACAATTTTTCAACGGCCATAAGGCCTCATGTTTGTGGTTCATGAAACATTACCAAACAAAAGAAAATTGAAAAAATAATGTAATGCCCATCTATAAAATATCCTCTTCTTTGATATGGCAATGGTTTTTGTTTTTTTTATAAAAATATTATTATGCATTCATTGTTTAAAAATGCAAAAAAAAAATTAAAAAAATTAATGAAATTTCATCCCAAAACTTTAAATCTTTAAATGGTCATAGATTTAATCCATGTATATCAATATCATACACCATAAAAAAATTCACCCAAAAATTTCATTCACAACCTTAGTTTTGAAGTATATATGCAATTTTCAAACTTTGTGAAAGGTATTATTTTGTCACAAATATACTCAATACATTTAAGTTTTTCATTGTTTGTTGGATTTAAAGAATTAATTGATTAAATTAAGTTTCAAATTAATCAAATATACTTAAAACAAACAAAAGTAATCCAAGATGTGATGTCCATACATTACCAAAAAAAACAAATTTCAAAAAAATTATACTTGTGACTATAATTTTTGGGGGGCTTAATGTGCTTATGCCCTGAATTGGTTTTTCAATGAAGAGGTTACTATAATGGTTCATCACAACCAGTTTTTCATTGAACAAGTTATTTGAATGGGTTGCCTCCATTAGTTTCTTTAATAAAAAATCATTAGGCTTAGTTTAAATAGGTTGAAGTGTGTGATATAAACCTATAAGGTTTTAACTTGTTAATGTTAAACAATACTAGATTAGGATTACATTTGTCAATAATCACTAGTAATATTATATTGTTTAGTAAACAATATTGGATCCTGTGTGGTCCAAACCATCATTTCTAAAACTTAGGATTATGTGTTTTGATAACCGCTAGAAACCATAACACAAAATCTTTAAACTAGTATTTTGTTTCAATGTACTAATTTTGGGACCATAACAACCAATTCCACAAGTTAGAAGCTACCAGGTCTTGTGCTACTAATTAGTTCTCTTGGAGTTTCTCTAGTTCTAATAGTTGATAGTTAGAATTATAATAGATGTTGGGTCATGATAATATCCGAGTTTGGATGGTAATAAATATTCTATAGGTAGCAATGGTAATCCATAAACAAATTGGAATGGGGCATGATCAGTTTTAACCTTAAAAGTAATTTTATTATAAATAAATAAAATTTGTGGATAGGTGCTCATCTAATCATTCTAGTTTTCATTCACCAATTTTGTGAGCAATGTACCGAAAACTTTGTTAGTAGACTCAACTTGTCCATTCCCTTGTGGATAATAAATAGTAGAGCTAGTATGTTTTAGCATAAAATGATCAGTTAAGTAAAGAATATAATTGTCAATGAAATGTGTACCTTGATCAGTAATAATTGTCAATGGACAACCAAATTGGGTAAGAATGTGGTCATATAATTTTTTTGTAATAATAACAACTATGTTGGTGTGTAAAGCTCTCACCTCCACCCACTTGGTAACATAATCAATGGCAATTGAAATGTATTGGTTGCCAAAATAACGATTTATCGGTTTAATAGGTCTAATAAAATCTAGTCCCCATTTCTAGAAAGGTTATTAAAGTATAATAATGATTAGCTTCACCATGTTTTGTGCTAATAGGTTGCCTATTCATTGGCACATGTTACATGTTCAACAAAATTCATGAATATTTCTATTCATGGTTGGCCATTAATAATTGGCATCAAGAAATTTCTTCACAATAATGTTTGAGGAAAAACATCTTCCTTTAACTCCACTATGCAACTCTTACAATATAATTGGCACATGTTCTGGTTACAAGACATGATGGAACATGTTGTCTTGTCCAAATTTATAAAGAATGACATTGATAATCATCTGCAAAAGCTCAGATTATGTTTTCAAAAGTGCAAAGAATAAGACATTAAAATCAAATCCAGACAAATGTGCATTTATGGTATTCTCATGGATAATCTTGGGTTTTATTATTTCTTAAGAAATAGAAATACTAGATCCAAAGAAAATACAAGCAATAGTAAACATGCCACCACCTAAGAATCTACATCAGATTCAAGTATTCAATGGGATGGCATAGTTTTACAAATGTTTTATCAAAAACTTTGCTACTATCATGACACTTATTACTAAACTGACAAAAAAGACAAACTTTTCTTTGGATAAAGGAATGTTAAAAGGCTTGGGAATTGATCAAATAGAAGTAGATTGAAACACCGATATTAATATCACCAAACTAGTAGGTGGAGTTTCATGTTCATACATATGCATTCTTATTAGCTACAAAGGTTATGTTGTTTCATAATGTAATAGGGAAGAATGATCAACTAGTAGTGTATGCTTCTAGGCTTTTGAACATAGTAGAGCAAAATTCTAGCACAATTCTAGCACAATATAAAGAAAGGCTTTAATAATGGTTTTTGTTTTGCACAAGTTCAAACATTATTTGTTAGGCAATAAGTTTTTCTTTTATGTGATCATATGGCATTGGTTTATTTGGTCAACAAACCATAAGTTTAGATGGTGATGAGAAAACTACATGAAGGACCATCAGAAAGGCATTTTGCAATTAAAATAATGTAGAGGAAAATATTGGTGGCCAACTATGTATAGAGATGTGCATGATTACTATAGATCTTTTGATGCATGTCAAAGAACAAGAGGATTGGTAACTCAAAGTCTTGCAAAGTTGGTCACAAGTCTTTCAAAGGAACCATTTATGAAGTGGGACTTGATTTTGTGGGGCCAATTAAGCCATCATGAAAATATGCATGAAACAAATGTATTTTTGTAGCCACATATTATGCTACCAAGTGGATGGAAGTAATAACATTGATAACTAATATTGCAATAGTCATAACAAAATTTTGTATGAATGCATATTAACTAAGGTTGGATGTCCTTTTACTATAATCACAAATCAAAGAGTTCATTTCATTAATGATGCCATCAAGTATTTGACAAATCATTTTATGTTGAAACATGTGAATTCTACAACCTATTATCCTCATGGGAATGGGCAGGTTGAATCTACTAACAAGGTATTTGGGACACTATTGACCAAGTTAGTTAGTGAAAATATAATAGATTAGGATGAACATCTGTCCATAATGTTATTTTTATACATTGCATACAAAGTAACAATAGGGTATACACCATATCAATAAATGTATGGATTACATCCATTGATGCCCATAGATCAGTACATAATGATAGTTGTTGGTGGAAATGAAAGAGACAATATTTTAGTGAAAGTTTTAACTAGCAAAATTACAAAGTTGGAGAAGTTGTAGGAGGATAGAATGCAAGTTGCAAAAACTATAGGTATTCAACAATGGAATAGAAAAATATGGAGTCAACAAAAGAATCTAGAGAAGTAGTTCAATTTTGGTGATTATGTCATGTGGTTTCCAAAGGGTAATAAATCACACCTAGGGAAGTTTATTAGGAAATGGTTCGAACCATATAAAGTATAATATGTGTTGCCAAATAGCAATATGTTATTTGTGACAATTGGGAAGTCAGAGACTAACCATGTGCTGGTTAATGTGAATAAGCTCAAAAATTATAATCATGGAATCCGAAGTTCAGAAACAAGGATACCACATGCCAATATATTGGGAACAAAATGTAGGTGGAGCTTAGGTAGAGGATTCTAACATGGAGGAGGAAGATGAAACTATGAAATATAAAAACCATAGATGGAAACTATTGAAAATTAGGAATAGATGAAAAATCTTGTGGTCAACACAATATTGATTTTGGAACACCATATGACAAACAAATCTATGGGTAATAATTACAAAACTGGGGAATTTGGGATGCAAAGATCTGAAGATGATATGTCAAAGGTATAGGTTGAATCAACATAAGCACACCCAATCATTAGGGGTATTCACACAATCATCAGATTTGTTGGCATAATAGAAAAATTAGTATATTTAGTAAATTATTGCCATAATCAATAGATAAATGGGCAGAGTCAGCAAAAGGCATACAAGGCAGATAAGGTGGAGTTAGTACAATTAAGGTAAGGAAATTAAGGATGTGGATTAATTGGAAGATGAAATATTAGATGTTCATTCATAATGATGACACAAAGTGCTTTCATGTGGTTATATAAGGGACATAAAAAGTGGTGGTGATGGGCTTTATTAATTTCAAAGATCAGGTTTTGATTAAAAGACAATGGGCATGTAAAAAATGGGACAGGTAGGATGGTAAAGGATGAAAAAAGGGGGTAATTATCAAAAGCTAATTTTGTTTGTTGCTAAAAGTCATGAGCATTTTCAAAGTTCTAAAATTCATAAAAGGATGAGTGTAGATAGTGCGATTGAAAACTATAAAGAATAGTAAAAGAAAAGGAAGCACAAAAAGTGAGCATAAACAAAGGCTAAAAAAGGAAGCGGAATTATTGAAGAAAAAAGAAACAAAAAAGGAGTTGCAAAGAGTAGAACATAAAGAAGTGTTGAATATTTAGTAATTAGGTATAAGGTCGCCGTTGCATTCATCATCATCTTCAAAATGTGTAGAGGGAAAAATGTACAATGAGGAGATGCAATTTGTGCAAACAATAATTCACGATATATATAGAACTAAAACATCTATAGTTGAATTTTTTCACATAAGCAAAAGAAGCTTGCATGAAAAATAGTAGACAAGGTTAGGAGTTACATTAATAGACCTGGTGTTCATTGAAGAATCAGAGGAACATTGTCGCAACCTTAGCCTTGGGCTTGCGACCAAGGCAAGGGCTTGTAAAGGTGTGAACCAAAAGGAAGTTCGGGAGTCACATCTCATGCTCCCGGGAGTGTAGGAGAATGTGAGGGATTGAACCTCCACACTCCCAAGTGAGCTCCCATTTTGGGAGTTGGTGTTGTAACCTTGCATTGGGTTCGCAACCAAGGTAAAGGCGTGTAAGGTTGTGGGCTGAAAGGGAAGCCCAGGAGTCACGCCACATGCTCCCAAGAGTGTAGGAAAGTGTGAGGGAATGAACCCTCACCCCTCCAAGGTAGCTTCCACTTTGGGAGTTGGGGTCTCGGTGGATTCTCGAATCTTCAAAGAGCAATTTCAAGGGTTAAAACTCAATAAATTGAGGAGTTCTATATATCATTGAAAATTTCTTGGAATGTAAATGTTGAAAATGGGCTCGCATGACCCATTTAGACATCTGAAACACAAGTTATGGCCAAAAGAAGGGCTAGGAGTCAAATTGGCAATTTGATTCCTGACCATTAAAAGTCAGGAATCACCCCGATTTCCTCTTTTGAAGGTGACATGCGACATACTGTTGAAAAAGCTCTCAACGAAGGCTACAACTTTGATTTAGATTTCATCTCAATCGGAGGTCTTCACGCAAAGTTATGTTCTCGCAAAATGGTGGGAGTTTGAGCTGTGAGAATTTTGGGACTCCCACTTGGGAGTCCCGGGACAAAATGCCATTTGGATGTGAGCCTCGTGGAGAGGCACAAAACATACTATAAGGGGGAAGTGATGGCTTCCCCCAAGTTCGAATCGTAGTGAGTCTTATGAGTCCGAGTTTGCCCGTGGCTTGTCCTAGCACCAAAAATGCTCCAACTATGCACTAACCGACTTATTGTTTGGTTTTGTGCAAGTTCATGTGAGTGTTAAGTGCTTGTCATTCTTCTTAGTCCCATCTCGGAGCTCCAGCATGCCCCTTTACCCCACCAAAGTATTGCGAGCCAGGGAACGTGTCTCCAATTCCTTGTTCTTCCATTGTTTTCACTTCAAACTCACATTTGAGTCTATTAAGGAACTTGGGAGCGCATTAATTGGAGTCTTGATGGACTCTTGAATTTTCATAGAGCAACTTCAAAAGTCTAAACTCATTAAATTGAAGAGTTTTTTATATCAATGAAAATATCTTGGAACTTATATGTTTAAAATGGGCTCGCATGACTTAAGTTATGGCCAAAATAAGGGTTAGGAGTCAAATTGCCAATTTGATTTCCGACCACTAAAAGTCAAAAATCGCCATGATTTCCTTGCATGTAGGTGACAAACCACATACCATTGGAAAGCTCTTGACAAGGGCTACAACTTTTTTTAAGACGTCACCTCAAATCAGAGGTCTACACACAAAGTTATGCGCCTCCAAAGTCACATGAATCCCAAATTTGAAAATTTTGAGACTCCCACTTGGGAGTTCCGGGACAAAATGACATTTGGGCATTGGCCCTGTGGCCATGCACAAAGTATACTATAAGGGGGAAGGTGATGGCTTTTCCCAAGTTTGAGCCGTGTTGAGTCTTGTGAGTTCATGTTTGCTTGTGGTTCGTTTGTGCACCAAAAGTGTTTCGACTTTACACTAACCAACTTGTTGTTTGGTTTGTGCAAGTCCATGTGAATAATTGAATCGCTTGTCACTCATCCTAGTCCATCTTGGAGCTCCAACACACCCCTCTAACCCCAAATTGCTACGAGCCAAGGAATGTGCCCCAATTCTTTCTCCTTCCGATGTTTTTGCCTTTAGACCTTCAGTTGAGTCCTTTAAAGAGTTTGGGGGTGTGTCACATGAGTCCATCGGGACTCCAACTTCCAATGTGGAAGTTCATTTGGGAGTGTGGGGGTTCATTCTTCCACACTCTCCTACACTCCTGGGAGCATGAAATGTGACTCCCATGCTTCATTCTTGGCCCGCACCTTTACAAGCCCTTGCCTTGGTCGCGAGCCCAAGGCTATGGTTGCAAAAAAGAGGGTCTATGAATTATAAGGTGCATTCTATATAACCCCAAAAGCTCAGGAAGTTTGTATGAACACATTTTCTTTGTGAACTTAAATCTCATGGTTCATTTCGGGAGCTCTCAATCGATGTTGATTTAACACCCCCAGAAGTTTGTTGGTCTTGGACTTTTATTGAGCACCCAAAGGTAGCTTGAAATATGAGGTGTTCCAAAATAACATTCTATAAACAAACTTAAAAAAACCCAATTTATTGGAGAAATCGACTACTTAATATTGTTCCAATTAATTTCATTGAACTTTTGGGTGCTTTGTGTAGAACCCAAGAGCTTTAGTAAGCAATCAAAAGCTTTGAAGCATAATCTAACCTCAATGCATTTTGAATTAATGTGTTGTTGTAAAGCGGCCAAAGCATGAGCATTCCTCTAAAATCTCTTCCAAAGTCTAGAAAATAATCTCATCTTTCTAATGTCAAAACAAAACTTGAAATCAAAATGAAAATGGGAAAGAGTAAGTTACCTTTTGGGTTGTGTTGGTTTAAGTTGGAGATGCTTTAACTTGAAAATGTGCAATAAGCAAATTTATGAATATGAGTAACCTTGAGAGAATGTCTAAAAGAATGCCCTACAAGTATGAAATACCTTGGAAAAATGTTCATTTTTCAGTGTAATTTGTGACATGTAATTTGAAGACATGGAGGTTCAACAAGTAATGTGGAAAAAATTCAATGACAAGATGTTGAAGCACAACTTTCCAAAATCAAATTTCAAAGGATTCATGGTTGATAGTGCATAATCCAATTAAAACGTGATTAGAATTGTTTATGGATTGGGGGACCCCTATATGAGGATGGTTGATAAGGAGTGCACATGTGTATTCCATTAGACTCAATTGCTTAATAAACACACCAAAATATTGATCAAACCTAAATTGCAAGATCAACACATCATTCTTTGCCACTAATACAAAGGTGCAAAATCCGTTTGGGAGGTTGATAATCTTTATGTTTTAATTTATTATTGGGGCTTTCATTAAGGGCTATTTCTGAGGCAAGTGTCCATGAGCTCGGCAATTAGCTTAGTTTCTAGCATTTTTTGTGTCAAACATTGGATTCATGGTCCATGTGGGTATTTTGTTTTTCAAAAAAATTATGACTCTCTTTCTTGTTTGCATTGAAAACATGAATTCCATTTACTTTCTAATTCCATTTGCACATTCTTTCTAACTTCGTTGTGTCATTTCAAATTTTGTTCAAATTTTCTTTCCATTAACCTATAAAAGTTCAATGATGAAGAGTGGGCGGACATGCCCACTTGTAATTTGGTAGAAATTGTGCATAACATCTAGTTGTAGCAATTAGGAAAACACGACATTGTCTATGTACATATCGACGTATAATGATTACATTCGTGTTTTCAAATAATCTACGTTATACAAACAATACTTGTAAAGTAGTCCACCTAATCATGGACTTGATAAGAATGAATTGTTGTTGAAGAAGGCTTGGAAGGATTGAGTGTTCATGCTATACTTGCGAAGGCTATAACAATTACATGATTGAATCATCTTTCACAAATTACCTTCCACACCTTGAGGGATAAGAGGTGTTTGGGTTTGCCAAACGACCTATTGATCGTCCTCTTAGCAAATACAAAGACTCCCATCATCCTAATTGTGTGAATTTTTCTTGTCCATAAATAACCATTCTTATTGTTGAACCCGATATTGTGGAGGATGTATGTGTTCAACAACTGCCATTTGGTTCCATTAATTTGTTACCTTTGGTGTTTTGAGGTGGCCTATAATTGAAGGAAAATATTTGTGTTGATGGCTAGTGGCATATTGAATGCTACCCACCCAATTATGCAATTCAATGTTTTGCACTCTAGAAAACCATGACGCTCAAATGCAAAGCAAGGATCAACCTTTACAAATCTATAAGTGGAACTCATGTTCCATGTTACTTAGGTTTTTGGGTTTGATATCAAAATGGATCACTTGAGCACCATAAACATTGGTTTTGTCCTAATGACTTGAGCCATTGTGTTAGTGGGATAGCCCAAAAATTTGCAATTGTTAGGCCTACAATTCCAACTATATGGCACATCCAAGAAAGTACAAGCTTGATTCAAAAGGAAATGATAATTCTAGAAAACGTAGGGTTTTCCTTTATTTCCTACATAAAAACAATGCTTGAAGTCTATTTGGCTTCCAATATGCTTCAAGCAATTTTATGTGCATGCTTTGAGTTGCCACAACCTTATGAAGTCGTTCAATGCAAGTTGTCGGCCTATAATTCATGGCAGCAAAAAGGTGAAATGGCCTTCCATTTTCAAATTGACACAACACACCAACAATTGGGAGGTTAGCATCATACTTCTCCAATGCACAATTTTCCCTGTTATTGATGTCCCACCTAGATATGGACAAATTTATAATAATCTTTCTGATGATAAACAATATGATGTCATTATTGGAAATTTCCCTTGATGTTCATGTGTCTATTTTGTGGCAATGTTGGCAACTTCTTTGGGTGGTCGTGAGGCATATGTATAATGTAAACATGTGTATCATGTCTTATAAATGATTATGTTTGATGGGCTCATGGAAAAATTCATTCATTACTGCACATGGACTTGGGATGAAGTTCAACGTTTGTTAATGCACTTTCAAATGTTTGAACTTTAATGATATTACATTACAATTATATTTGTTTCGAATCAATTGTGTTTTTCTCATTCATCAAGCTTGTTGTAGTTACTTCAGTTATGTAAGAAGTTTAGTTTCCAATTGTAATTTAACAAAAAAAATTCCATTGTGTATTATTCCAATAATTCTTATGAGATGTATATGTTATTTTTGATTTGGTGAATATACAGTAGTGGTGTGGCATCAAAGTATGTGGCTTGATAAAACTTTATACATCTGATTAACAATAAAACCTTTGATAACCATAAGGTGTTTCCTTGTATATTATCTTTTTATGTAGAATATCATTGTACTTTGCCATTGTAGCACATGTAACCTGTTGAAGAACTAATATACATATATTAATTTGAATTATCAAATATTTTTCAAGCATGTAGTTTCCTATCATTTCAACAATTTTGAAAATATTGAAGTTATTGACTAAGAGCCTTAGATATTTGGAACACACCAAAAATGATAACATACATATGTGTATTTTTTTTTGACTTCAAACTTGCACATGATGCTACTGTCAATAACTATGTTAGTTAAATCCATGTTAATAATCAATAAATTATTGTTGATTCCACAACAAATCATGCATGTGACATGAAAAATATTCCATGCCATGTCATGGAATATTTTGCCACATCACATAAAATTTTCCATGTGGAAAATGAATATATTAAAAATATTCCATGACATGACATGGAATATTCCTTCATGTTCATGAAAGCACTTGCCCACATGTTAATGTCGTTGATGTACTTACATGGTGCCTTTTAAGTGATGGCCCCCCATTTGATTTTGCCATCCTCTGTTTCAAAAAGTTTAGTGCACCTTTTCAACATTGTTTATTATAACAAGGTTTTGGTAACAACCCTTTGAAAGATTTGAAACTACAGTCTTAAACATGAATTTGCTTGCTATTGATAAGAGTTTTTTCCAGGCTATTTCTGCATCTAGTTTAACTTGGGTCCCCAACTTAAATTAAATAGACGAAACATCATTATTTTCAATTTGCCAATTCAATTCCTTTGATAATTGGGAATTAGCCAAATTGGGATAAAGATGGGTTTCTTTGTTCTTTTGTCAATGGGACCATTCGAGCACCCTTTAGACTTATGGTAAAAAAAATGTAGTTTACTTGACCATTTCCTTCCTCAAAACGCACATTGGAAGTCAAAATGATCCTTGTTCCCACTTAATGGGATCGCCCATGATAAAAAATATCTCCAATAGGAGTTCATTATAAAGTTTAGGATCGAGTAGGTGTTAACTTCACATAATATGGAAAAAACCATTCAAACCCATTTGTCCCTCCTATTTCCTTTTTTTTACAATCATATTAAACAAAATATCCAAAACATTAAAATTTTCCAACTTCCATTCGACTTTGTGTTGCTTCTTATGGCAATTTAAACCCACCACCATGTTAGAAAAAACTATTTAACAATTAATTATGCCCATAGTTGTGCAAAAACTTTAGTGAAACCTAATAATAAAAACCTTATACATTTTTTGTTTGTTTTTTTAAGGGCTTTAAATTCCCACAAAGTTTCACCCTTTGTAATGAATTCAAAGCTCACAAGTTTGTAACACCAAATCATGGGTTTGCAACACTAGAATTAGGGTTTAACACCAACGTCATCATGACTACGTGTCTCATGCCAAGTGTTGTTATAGTATTTTTTTCCCATGTTGTAGTTCACCCCATGTTACATCGCAAGATTTAAAAGAGGATAATACCCAAATGTGAACACTGAAATGAGTTGATTTTGCATGCATCTAAATGCACACACTTGGATTGCTATATTTTGTGCGGTGCCCTTCACAAACTATGACCTTGGTATGCAACATCAAAAAAGAATGCAAAAATGTTAGGAAAACTTTTTCCAAGCATTTATAACAAATTGAAAACAAAATTTGAAATGAAAACCTAATGGTCTTTTTCAATGGAGATCATTGAAGTTTTACCAAATATTTTTTATTTGGCTAGACCCTAAGTAATGACATTTTCACAAATGTTAGCAAATACATTATTATCAAATTCATAGTAATGTATTTGCAAACATTTGTGGAAACACACATATAGGAGAAACCTTGGCACAATTTCATGACAACTAACATTGAACAAACTTAACAACAAAATTGAAATTCCTATGTCAACCTTGTGATTCAAGAAAAAATCACAAAATCAACAACCACCTAAGTTAGAGAAGTTGTTCCACCATAGAACTCATAGTAGCATTGAGGTTGTACTCAAGCTGTTGAAGGATTAAAGGTGTTGCACTTACATAAAAATATTGTGAAATGTAAACCCTAATGGGTGGAAATGGCATACCATGGCATGTTGTTCGCATGCATTCCATGAGGATGGGGATGGTATGGCAAGTTACAAAATGGGCATAACATCCTCATGTTACGCAAAGGACACCCTTGGGACCAGGTTTTTGGGGAAGGGTAATGGGAACGAGTGAGGGCAAAACATGGCAGCCAGTACTTTTGTACTGGACGCAATCAATTTCTTTGGCCTGTTTAATATTTTTCACTGGCTAGGTCTGGAGAAATTAGGTCTGGGAAGTTAGGTCTAGCCAGGTCTTCCCTTTCAAAATGGGACAAAATGAAATTTTCTTTTCTGTGTTCGTCCTTTAATCTGTTTCTCTCGTCTGTTGTCTGTGTTTCTGTGATCAAGGCGGTGGACCGTATTGGTGGTAGGTGGTTGGGGGTGTTTTGTATATTGGGGCGGATATGCAAATGTCGAAAACGTTTGCACGAAACAGGTAAGCAACACGGTGGGTCGAGGATGTCGAAAATTTTGCGTTAGGGTTTCGAAGTACTGGCAGACAGACTCGTGTGCTGCCTTGTGTAGGCAAAATTCGTGAGACCTAAGTTGTGTCTTTCTCCTCCGCCCTGCTTTCTCCAATTTTTTTTTCGTAGGAGAGAATGTGTTCACGCGTGATCTAATCTGTTATGACGCGAAATATATAACTCATGTAAATGGATGCGGATTCCCCGGTATACACACTACTTACAATAGATCATCACATGAAGTATGGAGGAAGACGACAGAAAACGGAATCGCACTAACACTAGTGCATGCAGTAGCACCACCAACTCTGCACAAACAGAGAGAAGCTCACAAACTCTTTAAAATTATGTAAGCAGAATGTATACATCTGTGTGCTGATGAAGATCTTCCATATGAACGCGGGAAAAAAATGTCAATTCAAGTTTTGATTGTGCACAGAAAAAGCTCGGGAAATTCACGGCAGAACGGCCAAATCCCCGAAACCAAAAAGGAATCGCAAAGGAAGAACACAATCGGTCCGCCCAAAGATTCGCAGAACGATCGGGAATGACAGAACGAAGAATGTATCCGGACGCTGATGAACGGAGAGAGACGGTCGTCGCGGCAGGCAAGGGAAACGAATGATGAGAGAGAGAGAGAGAGAGAGAGAGAGAGAGAGAAGGGTGGCGGTGAGGAGAAAACCTAGGGCGCAAGCAAAGGGTTAGGTTTCCTTAGAGGAGATGGCGGACGGACTACGCTGTTGCTGTCGCTTCCCCTTCCTCCCCTCTTTGACGGATAGGTGTACGCATATGTAGCCTTCAAGAGATCCAGAACTTTCCAGAGGGCTTGCTTTACTCTTCTTCCTCTTCTTCTTCTTCTTCTTCTTGCGATGCAGTGGAAGCAGTGGTGGCGGACTAAGAAAGTGGCGGGGTTTGCAGGGACGAGTGTTTTTTCATCATGTTCTCGATCCCGTGTTGTTGTTGGATGTTATCCGCTTGATGTCGTCGTAGATTCGTATTCTTTTGGAGCTGGAATTGCACTTACTGAGAAGAGGCTTCTCTTTATCCTTGGTGAAACAAACAGTCGTGTGATGATGATGATGATGCCGCAGCAGCAGAAAAGCTTGAGGGTTAGAAAGGTTTAGGAATTAACCGCAGGGAAAGAGGATACAAGAAGCGAGAGAAGAACCACAGGACAGACGGGATGATATTGCCGTTCGCAAAGCTTGGTACGCTAGTCTTGAGGACGTTGAGCAAGCCCTTGGCTACGCGGTTGAAGCAGCAGGCGGCACACCATCCTCGGTTCCGTGAAATCATCATCAATTTTGCTCAGGTGTATGCTGCTGCTTGCTTTCTTTAATTTGGCATTGCATCGCTTCTTTCTTGCACCTTCCAATCACCAGGGCTATGTCTTTAATTGTTCATACTCTCTCCAGACATTGCCTCTTCTGAAGTGAATCATTACAGAGTTCTTCTGTGTGGAATTCTGAAGTTCCTGCGGTTGGAGACTCTCTTGTAGACTGTTGCAGTAGTGGGTATAAGCTCTCTTAGGATGGGCTTGTTGTTTGTTTCTCCTGCTTTGTAAGCTTTTGTCTGCTCCAGAAGAGAACTATTGTTGGGCTTCAGAATTTTTGAAGGATTCTCTGTCTCTGAGAATTTCACTGCTCCAGTGTCACTCAGTCTGTAGATAGCCTGGAATTGCCAGACCAATAAACTGATGGAGTTGAGAAAGCACATTTTGAACTTCAATCTGACATTTTGCTGTATGATGATCAATCTTGGAAGTACAAATCTTGGTCTGATGCAGTGCAGAAACCCATTTATCTTTGCTGCCATGTAGCTGGATTGGTACAACAGTTTATTTGGTTTTCTTGACAGGGTCAAGCCATCCAAGGTTGCAAAGTCTTGTATTGATACTAAGAGGTGGGCATTCTAGAGGTGCAGTCAAATCACAGGTTCCAGGTGAATTTGCAAAGGCGAATCTATGGCCATGCTACTGATGTTGAGATTCGACCTCTGAATGAAGAAAAGGCTGTACAGGCAGCTTCAGATTTTCTTGGAGAAGCATTTATTTTCTCGGTAATCATTAAGCCATCAAGTCTGCCTGCTGAACTCCTTGTTTGTGTTCCTCAGTCTCCAGAGAATTACAAACTAGTCTGAGGAAATGCTAAGTTGCCATTCAGTCTTCTGGCAGGTTGGAGGAGCTGTTGTGATATTTGAAGTCTCACGGAATGCTTTATCTGAAGCTCGGAAGGAGGAATTCCGCAAGAAAGAGTTATTGGTAAATATGTTGGCTCCCCTCTAGCTTTCTGTGAGTTTTGTGCTGTCTGGTTTACTCAGAAAGGCCATAAGTTTCTGTTGACAACCATCTACTTTGTAAGTTGGGATTTTGAATCAGATTTGTTTTGATTACCAGGATCTGCGGGACAGAGATGAAATTGTAGCACAAGAGCTTGATTCATTGCGGCAGCGGTTGGACGAATTGGAGAAAGCAGTCAGAGGACGAGGTTTTGCAAGTTGGAAACTACCAGGCTTATCCCATGGTGAAGAGAAACAACCATCACGACCTTTGTTTGCAGAACCTTCCCCTGAGACAGCTCCAACCACAGTTTAAACACATTCCTGTTCATGGTGATTAACACAACAAAATTTCCATAAGATTGGATACCTTTTTGAATATGAATGAGATGACTAAAAATACCATGAATTTTATATGAACACTTCACTGTGAGGCTTGTACACATTATTATTATATTTTTATCAGCACATCAGGGGATGAAGTCAGCGGAAATAGTGGAAGTAGTCCACTGTCATTTCATTAGGAATGGGAAGATCTGCTACTTTGTGACTGGCGATTGCCACAGTATCACTGCACTTGCTCTTGTTGGTTTGTTAACTCTGTCTTGTTAAACAGGGGTTATAGGATTAGTGTATAAAATATTCACAAACACATGGGGTCCTTGGTGTAGGCTTGAGTGTAGGTGTGAACAAAAAATTCTGACCAATGAGATTCTTAGAAAGGTTGAGGTGGATTGTTTTTCTGAGTTATCTTGAGTGAACTAACAGCCAAATATGCAAATAGGCTTTTATAGGTTTCAGAGAATTCCAATGACCAATTGGAGTTCCTGAATATTGGTGTTGTTTTCAATCTGTGAGAATAGGGTAATTTACAGGAGTGACAAAATACTCTTTCACACAAATGATATTCTTAGAATCAGAGGTGAAACAGCAGCCAATGGCCACTGCCACAAAACTTTGTTTCTTGTCTTGCTGTCTTGCTTTGTAAACTCTTGCTCTTGAAATGTTGCAAAACGAGCTCCTCAAATGATTGTTAATTTCAGGCATTAACTTTGCAGAATAGCTTCAGACTGGTTTCCTGTGTGGGAGGTGCATTCTATGGCTTTGTGTGGATGGCAGATCAATGATTTAGATGGTTGATAGGGAACAAGTCCTGTAACTTACATACACATGATCTGGATTGGAGGAAAAATACCAGTATGGATAGAAAGATTGGAGAATTTTAGAATGATGGAAGTTGAATGCCTATTTCACATAAATGCTGAACTTTGGATGGACTGTGGTATTGGATGAAGTAGGAAGTGCAATTCGCAAGTTCACTTGACTATTTGTGGAAGCAGCAAGCAACCTTCATCACAGCCATTTTAACACCATGCATAATTGAAGCAGGTGCATAGAAGGGGACATGTTGAATAAATTAGAGGGATAAAGCAGCAGAAAAAGGTTTTTTCTTTTTCTTGGTTTGCACATGAAGCATGCAACTAAGAACAGTATATCTCTCATCCCTCAGTTTCTTGAATTTTTGGTAGTTTTTTGCCAATGTGGGCATTCCTGCTTTCTACTGGCATAGGACTGTTGGAAATGTTTATAGGCAGGTGGCTTTCTGGTTGCTGGTATCATGTAGGAGCAAACTGTCCAACAAATTGTGGACAAAGGTGGAGGAAAATCCAGGACCCAAACATGTGGTTTCTCAATATCTCCATGGAATGTGGAGTGGTGTGGATTATAATGCTCTTTCTTTGGCCTGCCTCTGCCAATCCTGATCTTCAAAGCTTTCTCCTGTTAAACTGCCAATCTACAAGAGGAAGTGGATTGGTGATAGGTGGTTAAGTCTTCATGAATGTTGACCATTGATTGGGCATGCTTTACAGTCGGTCATTCTTTAAATGGGACTAATTAATGGCCAGAGTGAACCAGTCCCCGTGACTGCACCAGTTGGCTGTTCTGTCCATAGGATGGGCTGGATGATTCGTCTCTTTTCCATTCACCTCTACCTTACGTTAACCAACATTCTACCACAGTTGATCTTTTTTGGCTGCTGACCTTTGACCATTTCTTTTTCATTGCCAAATTTTTCCCAACTCTCGCCTCCATACTACCCACCCACCTAGCTACTCTACTGACCTAAATCTTAGCCCTGCCTATGAACTAACAATTAATCCTTTACTTACCTTGGCAAAACTCTTATCTCCTCTTGGCTAAACCTATATTTCTTATTGGCTAAACTTTTATCTCTTGGCTAAACCTATATTTCTTCTTGGTTAAACTTATATTTCTTAGTTAAATTTCTATCTCTTGACTAAACCTATATATCTTACTAGCTAACTTATATTTCTTATTGGCTAAACTTTTATCTCTTGGCTAAACTTATATTTTTTCTTGGTTGAACTTATATTTTATTGGCTAAATGTCTATCTTCTGGCTATACCTATATATCTTATTAGTTTTTTTTTTTCTCTTGGCAAAACCTATATTTACTGGCTAAACTTGTATCCCTTGGCAAAACCTATATATCTTCTCAGTTAAACTTATTTCTTTTAACTAAACCTTATTTAATCTTGGTTAAACTTGTATCTCTTGGCTAAACCTTTTTTTTTGGCTAAACTTCTATTTCTTGGCAAAATCTATATATCTTATTGGTTAAATTTCTACCTAATTCCTACTCCATAAACTGACTAAGAAAATAGATACATTTTTCAATAATGCCACTTTAATTATTTGCAAAACATTTACTTATTAGCAAAACCTACCTACCCACACGTCATCATACCTACCTATGCACTTGCAAATTGTGGATTTTGATTACAAAAATTGTAATGTAAAATGTGGGTATGCAATTGTGATAATTTTTTTGGTGGCAGTCCTCTACCTCCACTTTTGACCATTTAATGCAAGATGTACTTAATTTAATTAAGGAATAGGCTTGATAAATTTAGAGTTAAAAAGACATCAAACATTTGTGAATATTTGCACAATTTTTAATACTAATAAAAATCAATCCTAGGTTGGATTTTGGGGGGGAAATTTGGCCAAACCTTCACATACAAATACTTGTAACAAGATTCATTTTTATCTCTTTTGAAGGTGAATGAAAAAAATCTCAAGTTGGGCCTTCAAGTTGAAGTGACCACACTAAAGGTAAGAAATAAACTCTTATTTCATTCATTTAATTTTTTCTTGTCATTGTGTTTCAATTTTAATTCATCACTCACTCCTAGAAGATTATTTTGTATGGCATTTGTATATTTTTATATAATTATTAAATTTAATGACATTTACCATTAAAAAAATTAGGTTTATATATAAACATATTGGGGTAATTAATTTTAAACTCTAAGGTTAGTGCTTCCATTAATTATAAATTTTAATTGATTAACTTTAAAATTCAAAACATAGTTGTTATAATTGTTTTTGTATTCCATTTGTAGTTTTATTTGTATAATCATTATGTTGATTACCATTAAGATTATTTGGGGTTTTAAGTTTAAACTCAATGAAATGCATGTTGATTTATTTAAGTTATGTTTTCAAATCAAGATACAACTCCTTTGAATGTCATATCATCCTTTAACATCAACAATGTGATTTTTTTTTCACTTTAAAATAAATAAATTGTTTTGTTCTTAATTTAAGGAAATCAATATCCTTGAATGGTTTTAATACAATCATAAAATTCCACAAGGAATGTTCCATGTTTGATACATGGATTTAACATTTTGGCCTCCTATAGATAGTGTGGATTTAAGGTCATGATGCCAATATTGCAATTTACCACCAATAAACAATGTGCATCTTTATATTGTTATGCAAATATTACATTTCCCTCTCCCATATATAGTGTGGATTAGGGTCATAATGTGGGTATTGCACTTTGCCCCCACATATAATTTGCATCCTTAAATTGTCATGCAAGTATTGCATTTAGGGCTCCCACATATAGTGTGGATTAAGGTCATAATGTGGGTATTGCATTTTTTAATTGTCATGTAGGTGTTGCATTTAGGGCTCCCACATATCGTGTGGATTAAAATCATAATTTGGGTATTGCATTTTTCCCCATATACAATGTGCATTTTTAAATTGTCATGTAGATATTGCATTTCTTTCTTCCATAAATAATGTAGTTTGTTAACTATCATGTGGGTATTACATTTAGATTATCCATAGATAATATGGATTTAAAATAGATTATGAATATTGCAATTTAAAATTTACAATTATGGCCATAAACCATATCATATGTTTTCCATACTTGGCATTTAGGGTATTATGTGCATGATTGTATAGGGTTTAGATGAAGGATACAAATCAAGTATTAAGAACATGTACATTTGCATTAGTATTAAATATGACAATTAACATGTAATTCAACATATTGCAAGTATAAAATTTTGGACATTAACATCAATTTACTATTTTTTCTTATACAATCAACTCAAGGCATAGTTTCAAACATGGGTCGTGCTTCAAAATCTCAATCTATTGAAATTCAAAACCCAAGGAAACCACCCTTTAACAACATGGACTTGGTGTGGAAAAAAAATGTTCGACATGGAAGGGTGCATATAATCGAGGTTCAATGTGCTTACATCCCACATGCACAAGTTTGAAAATTTATAAAAGGTGAACAAAGCCATTAAAACTCCCCGATGGAGTGGAACATTTTTAAGTGAGTACCCTCACAAGAAAAAATTTAAATGTTAAGAATCCAAAACCACTTTAGCCATATTTAATATGATCTTATATTGTTCACTTTTGTTATATGGAACTTGTTTTTTAATCTCATATTGTACCAAACTTTATGTCTTAAATTGATTGCACATTATGTAGGTATGCATGTAGGTATGGACCAAAAAACAATTGTAGAGACCCAAACCACCATCAATCCATTAAATGGGGTTGTTTAGTTCAATTATTGATTAAATGATTATACACATGACCTGAGGTGGTGAAGATAATCTTTTACCATCGACCTCATACTCGAGCCAAAGGTGAGCTTGCACATGTTTGCCATGACAAACATGTGCAAGCTCACCGTCAAACAAATATATGACAAACATAAGGCAATATGATGGGCTAAAATCAATATAGGAGAAGTGATGACAAGGGATGATTTCATTAAACAATAAGACATTGCTTACTTGGATTGCAAACACAAAAAACAAAATTGGCATTTACACAAAAATTCGGCCATTTCCTTTCACACATGGGCATTTAATCATCCAAATGATTTGTTTTATTTTCAAGATGCAAGTGAAGATAATGAGATTCATGTCCCATTCACAATAGGGATACAAACCCCATCTCAATTGCAAGCCATGGTTTCATTAAATGATAATCGGGCAATTTCAATGGATGCAACCTTTGGCACCAATGATGTGAAATTTCACTTGTTCACATTGATGGTGTTTGATGCACATTGCATTAGAGTGCCAATTGCATGGATCATTACAAGTCACTAAACATGCGATGATTTGGTGGCTAACTCCTTTGAAAAAAAATATTTTAAGGAAAAGCCCTAAATGGAAACCCTCATGTTTCATCATTGATGATGCTCCACAAGAGTTACAAGTATTGCGGTGAGTTTTATTTTCATTCTACCTTTTTTTGAGCTTTTATGTACGTGCAACCATTTCAAAATTTCATCCCACATTCTCCATTGTAAATAATGTTATTAGTTGAAATGACAATAAATTGGTATTTTATGCATGGTTAGGATCATGTGGGGTGACGATCAAGTGCCCATTTACCTTTGCTCATGACACGTCTTAAAGGCTCAATGCTTATGTTTGATGGAAAAAATAAAAAACAATGGGGTGTGACATGCAATATTGGACGACCTTCACACCGTCATGTACATGCCCATTAAACCAAATGAAAACATTGAAACCTTTGTGACTTGTGGGAGAAAGAAGATCGTTGAAAACTTCACCCAACATTTGTTTAGTGATTCACGGACTTGGTATTTTTGGACCTATTATTTCCAAGTTGGTATGTGAATTAATGCTCAATCCATTATTGTTGTTCCACCATGTTATGCATATCCCAAAATATTCACTCTTTGAATTAAGGTAAAAACACCAATGATGGACTTAGTAATCCCATGTGGGGGCATAATGTAATACCCACATTAAAACCTTAATCCACGTTATATGTGGGAGCCCTAAATGCAATACATGCATGACAATTTAAAGATGCACACTATATGTTGGTGCAAAGTGCAATACCCACATTATGACCTTAATCCACATTTTATGTGGGAGCCCTAAATGCAATACTTGCATGACAATTTAAAGATGCACACACTACTAGAAATCTTGTCATTTGCAACCAGTCACCATGCAATTGGCATGCAATTGGTTGTCGTTTGTAACTATCTTGGTCATGTTTGCAACTACAAATTTGGTATTGTATAATTTTTGGGCCATACGGTTGTGTGTGCAACTAACATGCAACTAAATG
>Ga0116228_10000575_pt1 | contig 28281 bp, 29 predicted proteins | sample S1TSphfallax_2_FD_89694 | JGI IMG/M metagenome (GOLD analysis project Ga0116228, IMG submission 89694) | Host-associated microbial communities from peat moss isolated from Minnesota, USA - S1T2_Fc - Sphagnum fallax MG | ecosystem: Host-associated > Plants > Peat moss > Unclassified | place... | reverse complement strand
TGATGGCGGTGAAATACCGGATGCGTGAGAAAGGCCGAGCTGCGGCGCAGCTCCATCACGAAGCCGCCGGTTGGGGCGGTAGTCGCCGCCGCGGCTGCATGCATCGAGGCTTCCACCTCGTCGAAGGCCAGTCGTCCGCCGAAACAGCGCCAGATGCCCTCTACCAGCCGATCCGACGTCGTTTCATCCAGCGACATGCCGATCGCCTGTCGCGCGCCCCGAATGCCTTCGGGCAGCAGGCGAAAGTTCAAGCCTTCATCGCGGGCGCGCTCGCAAATGCGGTCATGGTGAGCAGAGCTGTCGACGGTCAGCGTATCGAAAAATGACTCGTTCAAGAGACGCACGCCGAGCCGACGCAGGCCGGCCCCGAGCACCGCAGTTCGCCGGTGCACCGCCCCCGCAATCTGTCGCAGCCCTTCCGGTCCATGATAGACGGCGTACAGCGAGGCCATCACCGCGAGCAATACCTGCGCGGTACAAATGTTCGACGTCGCCCGGTCGCGACGGATGTGCTGTTCTCGCGTCTGTAACGCCAACCGATATGCCGGGTCGCCGTGGGCATCCAGCGACACGCCCACCAGCCGCCCGGGCAGGCTTCGTTGCAAGGTGCCGCGCACCGCCATGTAAGCGGCATGCGGGCCGCCGAAACCCATGGGAACCCCGAAGCGCTGCGTGGACCCGATGGCGATGTCGGCACCACACTCACCCGGCGGCCTCAACAGCGTCAGCGCCAAAGGGTCGGCCGCGACGACGGCGAGACCACCATTTTTATGCACGGCTGCGATAGGTCCGGCCAGATCGCGCACCGTGCCATAGGTCCCCGGATACTGCAGCAGCGCGCCGAAACACGCGCTCGTGGACCAGAGGGATTCATCGTCGACCACGATGATCTGCCAATTCAAGGGTTCGGCGCGCGTCCGTAACACCGCCAGGGTTTGCGGATGGACCTCGTGATCGACCAGGAAAACGCGCGAGGCTGATTGCGCCGCGCGCTGCGCCAACGCCATGGCTTCGGCCGCCGCCGTCGCCTCGTCCAGCAGCGATGCATTGGCCACATCGAGTCCGGTGAGATCGCACACCATGGTTTGAAAATTGAGCATGGCTTCCAAACGCCCCTGGCTGATCTCCGGCTGGTAGGGGGTATAGGCGGTGTACCACGCGGGACTTTCGAGCACACTGCGCTGAATGACCGGCGGTAGGATCGTGTCGTAATAGCCCATGCCGATCAGCGAGGTTACACGCCGGTTCTTCGCGGCGATTGAGCGCAGATGTGCCAACGCCTCGCTTTCCGACAGACCGGCGCCCACGTCGAGCGAGCCCACGGTCCTGATCGACTCCGGCACCGTCTCGGCGATCAGGGCGTCCAACGACGACAGGCCGAGCGCCGCCAGCATGGCCGCCACGTCGGCAGGCGACGGACCGATATGTCGGTTCGCGAAGTTCATGATTGGATCCGCCGATACGCATCCGCATCGAGCAACTGGCTGATCTCTTCCGGCATGCTCAAGTCGATTTTGAAAAGCCAGCCCGCTCCCATGGGATCGCTGTTGAGCAGCGTCGGCTCGGCGACCGCCGCCGCATTAACCTCGACAATCGCTCCCGACAACGGCGCAAGAATGTCGGAAGCCGCCTTCACCGACTCGACCACGGCGGCGGGCGCGCCGCGAGTCAGCACGGAACCCACGGTGGGTAATTGCACGAACACGAGGTCGCCCAGGGCGCGTTGCGCATGCTCGGTGATGCCGACGGTGGCTCGGCGGTCTTCGACGGCCACCCATTCGTGTTCAACGGTGTATCGAATATCCATGCAAACGGCTCCTGATTTTAACGGTGATATCGCGCCGGGACGAAGGGCAGCTCACTCACCCGGACGGGAATGCGCTGCCCGCGCACCTCGGCATAGAGACGGTTGCCCTGCGTGGCGAATGCGGGCGGTACGTAACCCATGGCGATCGGACATTGGATCGAAGGTGCGAAAGTGCCGGAGGTGACGTGACCCACCGGCACGGCATCTTCGGCCGCGGCGAACAATGGCGCGCCTTCGCGTACCGGTCGCCCCTCGGAGCGGAAACCCACGCGCCGGCGAGGCGCGCCGCGCGACAGCTGCGCCAAGATCAGCTCATCGCCGGGGAACCCGCCCGCCCTTGCGCCGCCCCGACGGCGAGACGGCTGAATCGCCCACTCGAGAGCCGCCTCCACGGGTGTGGTCTCGCGGGTCAACTCGTGACCATACAAACACAGTCCCGCCTCGAGGCGCAGACTGTCGCGGGCGCCGAGACCGGCCCACTGCACCGTCGGATTGGCAAGCATGCGGGCTACCAACGGCGTGGCCTGATCGGCGGGAAGGGATATTTCGAAGCCGTCCTCACCGGTATACCCAGACCGGGTGACCAACCACCGGGCGCCATCGACGACGAAACTCGCGGCGTCCATGAAGCGCATGTCATAGGTCTGCGGCAGTAGGTCGCCGAGAACGGCGGCGGCCTTCGGCCCCTGCAACGCCAGCAACACCCGATCGGTCAAGGATTCGATACGGCAGTCGTCGGCCAGATGCTGCTCGAGGTGGCGTACGTCCTCGTGGCGGCAGGCGGCGTTCACCACCAAATAAAAACAGTCGCCGAGATTCGCGATCATCAGGTCATCGCTGATGCCGCCTTCCGACGTGGTGAAAAACGCGTAACGCTGGCGGCCCGGGCGCAAGCTGTGCAGGTCGACGGGCAGCAGCCGCTCCAATGCCCCTGCCACATCGGCCGGCTCAGCGCGACGCGCATGCAAGAGAACTTGACCCATATGAGACACATCAAACAGGCCTGCCGCCGCCCGTGTCTGACGATGTTCGCCCAAGAGTCCCAGGGGATAGTGGATCGGCATGAGCCGACCCGCGAAAACGTCCATCCGCGCGCCGGCGGCAACGTGCATTGAATGCAGGGGTAGTTCGACCGAGGTCACGCTGGCGATTCCTTAGGGGCGGTCGGACCGCCAACAAAGTACATCGCCCCATCTGTCTTCAGCGCCTGAGAATGTTATTCCGTCGGCGGGCGCGCCATCGCGCCACTTTCCAGATGTTTCGTGTCGTGGTCCTGGTTGCCTGAGAGATTCCGGGGCGGTTGCTCCTTCGGCGCCGGCATATGACTACCGGACTCTTCCAACGACGCGCTAGAGGTTAAGTCACGGCGGTCACACGGTCAAGTGACGATGCCCATCGCGGCGATGTCGGTGTCCGCAACCAGCACGCCGTCGACGTCGGCATAGACCCACCCGCCCGAACGGAAAGTCACGCCGGCAAAGCTCACCGCGACATCGCGATGCCCCGTATGCAGTCCCTTCGACGAGCGGCGTGGATGGGTACCGAGGGCCTTCACACCGATGTCCAATGCGTTGATCTCCTCCGCATCCCGGATGCAGCCGTGAACGATGATGCCATGCCAGCCATTGTCGACCCCGAGCTGCGCAAGGTTACCGCCCACCAGGGCGCAGCGCAGCGAGCCGCCGCCATCGATGACGAGCACCCGCCCCTGACCCGGCTCCTCGAGGGCGATGCGCACCATCGCGTTATCCTCGAAGACCTTGAGGGTGTGCGCGGGGCCATGAAAAGCCGTGACTGCGCCATAGTCACGAAACACAGGCTCGGCGATTTGGACCTCGGGGTGGGCATCCGCGAGATCGGCAGTGGCAAATTTTGACAAGGAGCTTACCGCCTTTGTACGGTGTCGAAGCGTCGCGCTTTGAATCTGCTGATACTCTAACAACGGCCGGCAGAGGCGTCCACGGAGGTCAGGAAGAATCGCATCGTCAGCAGTGCGCGCCTGACATGGGACTTGACGGTGCCGAGCGGCAGGCCACTGCGCAACGCGATCTCTTGATGAGTCAGTTCATCGAAAAACGCCATCGACAACAATCGACGGCGCAACGGCGACAGCGCGGACAGCGCCAGATGAACCGACGTGACGTCTTGAAACGGCCACATCGACTGATCGACGAAAGATGGATCGCTGCCCAACGCGTCGAGAGACGTGTCGCTCATCGATGCATGCCGCCGATAACTGCGCCGCCGATCAATGGCGCGATGGCGGGTGGCGACATGCAGCCACGCTCTCACCGTGCCGCGAGCGGGATCGAAGGCGGCCGCATTCTGCCAGACGAAAACGAATACGTCGGCGACGACCTCCTGGGCACATTCGTTCGAACCGACGATGCGCCGCGCGACGCGGTGCAGCGAACCTGCCAGCCGAAGGTATAACGTCGCCAGCGCAGACTCACAGCCCGCTGAAATGCGGCTTATCAAGCTTTGTAATTCGGCGGCATCGGCGTCGGCGCTCGGCTGCTGCGGCGCCCGATTCGTCGCCGCCTCGATCGCTGCTTGCATTTCATCCCCCTTGGGTCAACGCCTCGAACCCGCCATGTCAGGATCAGCGAAAGCGTTCCTTGAAGAAGTCGGGAGTTGCAAGACACGGACGTCAGGAATGTCCTACAGCGAACACAGCGAACCCAGTGCGCCGCGACCTGCGACCCTTTGGTCCGCGACCAACGGCCCTCTGCTCCGCGACCGGCGACGATGAGAATTTTTCGCGACCGTCCCCGCCGCGTTGCATCCATGCAGCCGGTCGCTCCGAATAACCGTTCACAGTCAGGGATTTCCACTCAACCGAAGGAGAAGATTTAATGCCCAAAAATCCATGGATCGCGGCGGCGTTGCTGATGGCGCCCGTCATCACGTTTGCCTCCAGTCACCGCGAGGCACCCAACATCTCGCGCTACCCCACGCTCGACGGCACCGATCTATATGTCTTCAACAGTTACGAGGCGGGACGCGCGGGCTACGTCACCATTCTCGCCAATTATATTCCGTTACAAGATCCCGGCGGCGGCCCGAACTATTTCGCGCTCGACCAAGCGGGTCTTTATGAAATCCATATCGACAACACCGGCGATGCGGTCGAAGATCTGACCTTCCAGTTTCAATTCACGAACACCCTCGGGAACAACGGTGCCGGCGACGCGCTCAGCATAGGCCCCGCGGGTAGCACCAAGAGCGTGGCGGTGCCGTTGAAGAACATCGGACCGGTCAGCGCAACGAGTCAGGCCAACCTCAACTTCACGCAGACCTACACGCTCACGCTGGTGACGGGACCGGCACGAACCGGCACGGCCACCGCCATCACCAATACGGCCAATGGCAGCGCGACGTTCACGCGTCCCATGGATTACGTGGGCCAGAAGAGCTTCGGTTCGCCCGCCGCGTACGCGGCTTATGCGGGGCAATACGTGTACAACATCACTGTGCCGGGTTGCACCACGCCGGGCCGCGTATTTGTGGGCCAGCGCCAGGAGAGCTTTTCGGTAAATCTCGGCGAAGTGTTCGACCTGGTGGATTTCGTGCCCATCGAAGGTGATAACAATCCGGTCTACAACCCGGCGCCGGCCGCGCCATTTCCCGGCGGCATAACGCAGAACGCCGCCAATAACACGATCGCCAACAAGAACATCACGACCTTGGCGCTCGAACTGCCCGCCTCCTGCTTGACCGGCAGTGGCAACGGCGTGATCGGCGCATGGACCAATGCCAGCACGCGTCAGGCACGAATCTTCAACGCCAATGCCACGTTCACAAAACCGGAAGTCAACGGCGGTGCATGGACGTATGTGTCGCGGTTGGGAATGCCGCTGGTCAACGAGTTGGTCATCGGCCTGCCGGACAAGGACGCTTGGAACAGCAGCGTGCCCGCGAACGATGCTTATTTCCTCAACTACGTGACCAATCCCACGCTCCCGGCGTTGCTGAATGCGCTGTTCCTCGCGCCCGTCAATGCCACGCTGGGCACCACCTTGACCAACCTTGCACCCACCAACTTTCCGCGCAATGACTTGGTCACCACCTTTCTCACAGGCTTTCCAGGCGTCAATCAACTCGCGACGGTCACACCCTCTGAGATGCTGCGTCTGAACACCAAGGTTGCGGCGACACCGGCCGCCACCCAAAATCCGTTGGGTGTGCTGTCCGGCGATCTCGCAGGCTACCCCAATGGCCGGCGACCTGGAGATGACGTGACTGATATCTCGCTGCGAGTGGTGATGGGAGCGCTCTGCTATCCGCTGCCCATCGGCGCCAACGGCGCCGCGGCCAACCTCGGACTGTGCACGCCGGCACAGGCCCCTGTGGGCAACGTGCCGTTCACCGATGGCGCGCCGATCAGTGCGCTCGACTTCGCGCAGACCTTCCCCTATCTGAACACGCCGCTGCCTGGCTCACCGATCGGCGCGCTGTAAGGAGCCCGTTATGAATCCATTGAAGTTCAACTGGCGATACCTGGCGGCGGCCGCGGCGGCCGCCGCCCTGGCCGGATGTGGAGGCGGGGGATCGACGGTGCCGACACCACCGCCGCCGACAGCGGCGCAGGAAGCGCCTTTTTCACTGTTCGTCACCACGCTGTTCGCGACGCCCGCGAACGGCACCCCGGTCGATGTCACCAACGACGTTTTCAACTTCGACGTCAATGACGATCCGACCGCGTTCAGCGCCTTGCTGACCGAAGGAACTTACTGAGCGGATGCTGTTGAAATGGCGGAGTGCCCGGCGTCGGGCACTCCGCGGGTCGGCGCCTTGCAAGCACGACATGCCCGCGACAGACCAGGGGCAAAGGCGCTAGCATCACGAGTTGCATGAGCAGCAACTCGAACAACGAACAACCGGCGCGGGACGACACCACCTTTTCAGACGACGACGTCCAGGCCTGCATGCGCGTATTGTCGGCCATCGAATCGGACCGGGGTCTGTTGATTCGCTTGTCGCCGGTCCAGCGCCGAGCGCTGCTGACGCTCGCCGGCCTCGTCGCCAAGCCGGATCGGCATGATGTGACGCGGATGGCCAAGGCGTTTCGCCGGGCCAAACGCGCGACCATCCAAGAACACGATCGGCAGGTGATCGAGCAGACCGGTCAGCGAATCCAGCGGCGTGCGCCGATCTATGCGCCACTCTGGCTCGAGCGGCCCAAGTCCGACGAGCTGGCGAACCGGCCTGCGTTCCGCCGGGCGCGCGATTGCTATGTCTGCAAGAGCGCCTACAACACCGTTCACCGCTACTATGACTCGATGTGTGAGGCATGCGGCGACTTCAACTATGACAAGCGGACGCAGAGCGCCGACGTTACAGGGCACTATGCGGTGGTCACCGGCGCGCGCGTGAAAATCGGCTTCCAGACGGCGCTGAAATTGCTGCGCGCCGGCGCCCATGTCATCGTCACCACCCGGTTCCCGGTGGACGCCGTCGATCGCTACTCGCGCGAGCCGGACTTTCCCCTCTGGTCGTCGCGATTGCAGATTCACGGGCTGGATCTGCGGCACATCCCCAGTGTCGAAACGTTCACCCGGTTCCTCGCCGGGCGTCTGCCGCGGCTCGACTACCTCATCAACAACGCCTGCCAGACGGTGCGTCGTCCGGCGGGCTTCTTCCGACACTTGTTGGACGCCGAGAACACCGCGCTCGATGCACTGCCCGGCGGCTGGCAAGGGCCACTCTCGGGTCACGATGAATTGCGTCGGACTTTGGCCTGTGGCGTGACCCACGGCGCAGCGCTGTTGCAGCGAGACTACCTGGCGCAAGACACGCTGGCGGAAGACTCCAGCGCTGGGGCGACGCTATTTCCCGCCGCACGCTTCGACGAAGACCGGCAACAGGTGGACCTGCGCGCCGTCAACAGCTGGCGATTACGCCTGCATGAGGTCGAGACTGCCGAACTGCTCGAGGTTCAACTCGTCAACGCCGTTGCGCCCTATATCCTCAACGCGCGGTTGAAGCCTCTGATGGTACGCACGGTCGGATGGCACAAGCATGTCGTGAACGTCAGCGCCATGGAAGGCCAGTTCTATCGATCCACCAAAACCGACAAACATCCGCACACCAACATGGCCAAGGCGGCGCTCAACATGATGACCAGAACCAGCGCCGCCGATTTCATCAAAGACGGCATTCATATGAATGCCGTCGACACGGGCTGGGTCTCAGATGAAGATCCCGCCCAGCATGCGGCCCGCAAGGCGGAACTCGGGTTTGCACCGCCTCTCGACATCATCGATGGAGCGGCTCGCATTCTCGATCCGATCTTTGCCGGACGATCAACGGGCACACACGTGTGGGGTCAATTTCTCAAGGATTACAAACCCGCGCCCTGGTGATCACGCAACCCAAGCGGTGGCCTCCATGGCGAGCATGCCGGACAGGCCCACCGCCCGAAGAGCGATGCGATTCTCATCGGGTTTGCCGATGAATTGGATGGCATGATTGACGTACAGGGGACTGCGGGCCCGGAATTCGAATCGCTGCAACCGGTCGACTTGGTTCAGCGCCAACAGTCGCGCGAGCACGATGGCCACGAGTGGTCCATGCACGACGCGCTCGGGGTAACCTTCCTCGCGTTGGGTATAGAGTTGGTCGAAATGGATGAGATGAGCATTGAAAGTCAGCGCCGAGAAGCGCATGAGCATGACCGGGTCGGGAGTCAACGAAAAACTCCACGAATCCGTGGGCCGGGACTTGACGGCAAACTCATCCTTGGGCGCCGGCTGAGCACGCGCGGCACCCTGCAAATAAACGATATCCCGCTCCTCGCGCACGCACAGGACGCCGTTTTGAAAGTATTGATACTCAGCCGTGACCAGGTGAAAAGGCCCGCTCTTACCCTGCTTGTCGCGACGGGCAATCACGCGCTCGGCCATCTGTGCCGCTTCACCGATGCGCAGCGGGTGCAAGAACTCGGTGCGCGCCGCCGCGAATAACCGCCGACGCCGCAGGCTCGAATCCACCCACTCCTGATTAATCATATGTCCGTCGGGACCGATCTTCGAACGCGGCGCGGTCGGCAAAAAATACAACCAATGCCAGAGAGGCGGCAGGAAAATCGGCGGGTCGGCGGAAAAGAGGGGAAGTCCCAGCGTCGCCTCGAGCGCCTGAACCGGCCACGGATCCAACTTTGACTCGATCATTGAGAGGAAATGTTAAGCCCATTTGCGCGAAAGCGATACCGGCGTGTCGGGCGTCCCCGCTCAGCACCCGCCAACAAGGTAAGGCAAATGGGCTAAAATCAGCGCGTGATTGAAATCGGTGCCAGGATCTAACGAGGATTATCATGAAATCGATTGCTGCCCAACTGCTCATGACCGGCCTGATCGTCGTTGCGCCCTGCGGTGCGCAGGCGGCGCAAGATTGGGTTCAGGGTAAGAACTACTTTTTGATCGAGCCGGCGCAGCCGACAACCGTCCCGCTCGGCAAGGTCGAGGTCACCGAGGTGTTCTCGTATGCGTGCCCCGCCTGCAATCTTTTTCAACCCGAAATGCACAAGCTGAAACAAAGCCTGCCGCCGAATGCGGTGCTCGATTATCTGCCGGTGGCGTTCAATCCCAGCGAGGACTTTCCGATGTTTCAACTCGCGTTTTGCACCGCACAAGTCCTGGGGGTGGCCGATGCAACCCAGGATGCGATGTTCGATGCCGTGTGGAAGTCAGGCGAACTCGCCGTGGTTGATCTACACACCGACACCCTGAAATCGCATCTGCCGACCATCGAGGATGCCGCCCATTTCTATCAGACCCATGCCGGCATCCCCGCCGACAAGTTTTTGGGCACCGCCAAGTCATTCGTGGTTGATGTCAAGGTTCGTACCGACAACGATCTGGTGCAAAAGTACGGTATCGATCGTACGCCCACGATCGTCGTCAACGGCAAGTATCGGCTGCATGTCGAATCGGCTGGAGGCCCCGATCAGGTGATCGACTTGGTCAAATGGCTCATCGCCAAGGAGAGCAAGCCGGCCCCATCTCAATCAGCCGCGCTGGCTCATTGACCCGGCACGAACACGCATTGCATTCCCGCGGCGGCCGCGGCTTCCACCCCGAGCGGACTGTCCTCGAAAACCAGACATTCGCTGGGCGCCACGCCGAGGCGGTGTGCGGCCTCGAGAAAAGGATCCGGAAAGGGCTTGGCTCGGGCGTAGTCTTCGACGCAAACCACCGCGTCGAATAGATGATGGATTCCGAGCGCATCGAGCGTGCGCTGCACGTTCTGCCGTGAGCCGCCCGAAGCCACAGCGAGCGGCTTGATGCCGTGCCACTGTCGCGCGACCTGCAGCACGGCCTCCACAGGTTTCACCTCCTCGATCAATTCCAGGAAGTAGTGTTCCTTCGAGGCGGCGGCAATCGCCGGATCGCCGATCGGAATGCCATGTTCGTCGCGTAGCAGATCGATGATGGTCTCGGTGGGCCGCCCGCCCATGGCAGCGAAGAGTTCCTGCGAGAAGGCGGCACCGCGCTCCGCGAGCATGCGCTTCCAGGCGCGATAGTGCAGCGGCATGGTGTCGGCCAGCGTTCCATCGCAATCGAAGATATATGCGGCAAACGCCCGCTGCGGAATCTCGAGCCTCACCGCAGCGTCAGCGGAACGCCAAGATCCATTCGACCAACGGCTTCAGATCCTTTTCGGGGACAGCATACGGCGCCATCGGCGTCGACCCCCAGGCTCCTGTGCTGCCGTTGAGAATGGCCGCTTCGAGAACGTCGATGGCGTGAGGATCGTCGGCAAAGCGCTGGGCGATCGCGTGCAGCGACGGCCCCTGTCTAGCCTCGTACGGTTGATGGCACGCCTGACAATGATACTGGGTCAGCAGTCGCTCTCCTCGAGCCACGCTGACCGGCTCGTCCGCCCGCGCGGCGACCGATGCGAGCAGGGCGGCGAGACAAAGGAGTGTGCAGGCGTTGCGCACGGGTTCAGTAGTCGCTCGCTGGAGCGGGTCCGCTCGCGGCGAGTTCTTGGATCACCTGCCGCCGCGCCAGCTGTACCGAGACCAGCGGAACATGTCGCGACGCCGTGACCTCCTGCGGCGTGAATTGCCGCACGGCTGCGACCGCCTCACCGCCGCTGAACCGCTCGGCGATCCAATTGAGCACTGCGGCCAATCGATCATCGCTCAGCATGGAGTTTGCCGCACCCGGCACCCGCAGGACGTAGTTGCGGCCGGCGGGCGACCGCATGAACTCGCCGAGCGACTGCGCCAATGGCGGCACTTTACCCGGCACGCCTTCCGCATTGGCGCCATGGCAGCCCATGCAATGGAGCATGAAGTCCGTCGCTGGGTCGCCGAACGCCGCCGATTGAATAACGATGATGCCGGTCAGGCAGGCCAGTGCCGGAAGGCTCCGCATCGGCTCACGCATCACAAACCCAGAGCGGTGATGAGCGCGCCGCGGTGTTCACGAACCGCGTCACCGGCCGCGGCATGCGCGCGTTCGGCGGCAATGTCCTCGGGCTGGATCGGTTTGGCATCGGCGGTCGCATGGGCGAGATCATAAACCACATAGTTGACCAGCGCCGCCAGCGTGGCGTCATCGAGACGCGAGAAACTCGGCATGCGGAAGTTGTAGTGTTGACCCTCGACGACGATATCGCCGTACATGCCGTAGAGCACGGTCATGGCCAATTGCCGCCGTCCCTCGGGAGTTGCGACATAATGTGCGGGGTAATTGGTCAGCGGTGGCGCGAGACCGGGTTGGCCGCGGCCACCCGCGCCGTGGCACACCACGCAATTGGCCTGGAAGGCTGCGGCTCCGGCGGCATACGGCGTCGCCCCGGGTTCATCCGCCAGCGCCCGAGACGGCACTGCAGCGACGGCAGCCACCGCGAACAGGCCGGCCGCAACCAAGCGCCGGCGGCTCATTTTTCCTGCACGCCCAAGATCACCGACACCGAGCAATGATAGTTTGCATCGCTGTTGGCCATGCACCAGTTGACGTCGTTGTTGCGCGACAATCGATACAGCGGCTTCTCCCGCTCATTGCGGTTGCATTCGCAATTGCCGCAACTCGTCTTGCCGCAGCAATCATTGTACGACACGATGTAGTCGCGCCCGTCGCCCGGATTCTGGCAAGTACCGATCCAAGTGATCGGTGAGGCCGTGGTACCCGGCGGACATGAATGGGAACTCCCGCCGCAGCAGGAGCAAAGAAAGCCATCGATCGCGCAGTACTTCCAATATTCGCAATTCTGCGGGTCATTGCTGCCGCCCTTCGGCTGGGCGCCGCCTGACGACTTCGTCGGTGCCGCCTCCGCACGACTCATCCGATCGATCGGCAGCAGGGGAATCAGTACCGATCCGGTCAACAGCTGGCCGAGTACACCTAAGAAACTTCGGCGGGCGGTGCGCTGAGCCAAGGAGCGCGAGGATTTTTCAAACAGACGATCGATCGGATTCATGGCTTTGGCCTCAAGGAGTCAGGAAGAACCAGGGTGACTGGCCCAAATTTTTCTCGGCATGGCGGACCTGCCCGGTTTGCGCATCCCACACGGCCACGGTGCCGTCGTCGCCGCCGGTAAACAGCACCGGCTTGTCGTCTTGGGTCACCTGAATGGCGATAACCGGCTTCAAGTGCTGGGTCGCAACCGGCCAGCGCTCGAGCCGCTTATGGGTGTCGAGATCGAACACCCAGATTTCGGTGCCCCCCTCCTTGTGCGACTCCTCCCCACCCCGGTGCATGGGCACATACAGTCGACCCAGCCGTCGGTTGATGGCGCCGATTTGCTGCCCACCGGGCCGCCACACGCCACGCTCGGCGGCATTCACCAATGACCATGACGGCAAGATGACGGGCGTGTCGGCGGAGAAGTTGACGTCGTGTACCTGACCCTGAAAGGAGATGAAGGTATAGCCGGTGGCCGAAGGAATGCCTTGAACGAAAATAGGATCTGCATCCGCATCGAAGAAGGCATCGGACAACGCTCGCGAGGCTTCGTGGCCCGTGCCATCGAGCGTCACGGTGAGCAGCCGTCCGCTGTCACACAACGACGATACGGCGTCGGGACCGGTCGGGATCACCAGCGCGCAGCCCGCGGTGTCGATCTCGCTCAACACCTTCTTGTTTACCGTATCGAGCACGCCGAAGGACATCGCGGGAGTGATGTACGCGACATAGGCGAAGCGGCCGCTCGGCGCATAAGCCAGATTGAAATAGGTCGGCTGCATCTGTGCCCGCTTCGGCGGCAGAACGATTTCACCGGCTATCGCCAGCGTCGCATTGTCGGTGAATTCGACGATATCGGTGCGCACGCCATGGCCGCCGCGGGAGAAATACGTGGTGGTTACAGCCGTGGTCTTGCCATCGGGCGAGATGATCACGCCGGGATTGAAGCCGGCATCGATCTGGCCGAGATGACGATAACTGTCACCATCGAAGGCGCGCACGCGCGAATCCAACTCGTTGTAGAAAGCCTCGTCGATGACGTACACCCAATGAGGTCCCTTGGGCGGCATCGAGTCGACCGACAGCTCTTCGGACGGGAGCGGCGCGGTTGCGAAGGCGCTGGAACCCAACAACAAGGTCAATACTGCGGCTCCGCTTCGCCCGCTGCGCATGCTTACGATCCCCTGCACTCCGCGATCTCCCTGCACTTCGCCGCGCCCCGCGGCGCGGGTCGTCGAATCGATGTGCCATTTTATAGGCAATGATAGGCGAAGCCGGGCGCGCTCGCCAAACCTATCTGCTCGTACCGTCGCGCGCACCGACTCGATGCGCGTGCTAAATTACGCCGCTCCAGCGTAAACCAGCCATGCGAGGATTCGATATTGGCAATTTCCCTCGATCCGGCGATCGGCGCCTTGATCATCAGCGGTTTCGCACTGCTGTTCGCCGCCGCCGCAAGCCATAAGCTGCGCAACATCCCTGAGTTCGCCGCGGTGTTCGCCGCCTATGAGATCGGGCCGGCGCTCGCGCGGCTGAAACTCTATTGGTTGATACCCTTGTTCGAGGTCGGCGTGGCCGTCGGCCTCTGCCTGCCCGCGACCCGCGTCGTTGCCGCGCTATCGGGGCTCACCTTGTTGATCGCCTATTCAACAGCGATTGCCCTGAACCTGCGCGCGGGCCGCACCGCCATTGCCTGTGGCTGCGGTGGTTTGGGCCGGAAAAGCCCCATTGCGGCCTGGATGGTGTGGCGAAACCTCGGGCTTGCGCTGGTCCTGGCGCTGGCCTTGGTTCCCTGGAGTTCGAGAAACTTCGAACTCACCGATGGGCTCACCGTCGTCTGCGGATTGGCGACGTTAGGCGCACTATATTCGTGCGTTGAACGATTGTTCGGGTATGGCGAATCGCCGCTCGGCGGCCCGCTCCGGAACGCGCCATGAGCTCGCTGGCGATCTCGAACGTCGTCCTTTGGCTGGTCGTGATCTCGCTGGTGTTCGTGGTGCTGGCGCTCACCCGGCAGCTCGGCGTGCTGCATGAACGAATTGCGCCGGCGGGAGCGCTCATGATGAATCGCGGTCCCACTGTCGGGCAACGCGTCGAGGCGGTCGATGTGGTGGATCTGGCCGGCACGGCGCGTTCCATCGGCGCGCCGCGCGCGGACGGCAAGAGCACGTTGATCCTATTCGTTTCACCCACCTGCCCGGTCTGCAAGGCGCTGCTGCCGGTCATGAAATCGAGCCGTGAACAAGAGCGTGCCTGGCTCGACATGGTGTTGGCCAGCGACGGCGAACCGGCTCAACACCGAAAATTCGTCGACGAACAGGGATTGAGCGATTTTCCCTATGTGGTCTCGGCGGCGCTTGGTCTCAGCTATCAGGTCAACCGTCTACCCTATGCGGCGCTTCTTGACGGAGACGGCTCGCTGCGGGCCCGCGGTCTCGTCAATTCACGCGAACACCTGGAAAGTCTCTTCGAAGCCAAACGGCTCGGCGTCGCATCGCTGCAGGAATATTTTGCGAGCCGCGCCTGATTGCCAGCCGAACTATATGCCGATCAGCGCAGCTGGCTGTCTTTGCTGCCGCGCCGGTTGTAGCCGGCGAACTTCGCGACCTCGGCATCGTGCTCGCTCTGACAAGCCACGCACAACCGCACCCCCGCGATGGCGCTGCGGCGCGCTGCCGGGATCTCGGCGCCGCAATCGGCGCAAGACTTGAGCGACGGTCCCTGCGGCAGCTGGCTCTTCACACGGCTGATGGCATCCTTGACCGTAGCGTCGATCTGATCCTGCACCGCCCCGTCGCCCGCCCACCCCGTCGCCATACGTCGCTCCTTATGCCATGACCGTTGAACATGCATTATTTTAGCCCCTACTCGCGGCCTAATCGAGCCGCAGTGCGGGATCAACGTCACATGAGCCCCGGCGGTATGCATGAGGGAGTGGCAATGCCGCGCTGATCGCCGTCACATCGTCGGAACGAACTCCGGGTCGTCGTGGAACGTGCGTTCGAACTTCAAGAAATTGTAGTAGCCACAGGTGTTCCCATAAGGATATTTTCGGCATACGCTGGGCCGCGCGGCATAGACCGTACAGCGCCGCTCGTCGCGATCGAAGAAGCGACAAATACTCTTGTAGACCGTGTCCTTATGGTGTCTGAGTATCTGCTCGTCGATGTCCTTGGTCTTGTAGTGATAGGTGAATCGCCGGCGCGCCGCGCGCGCCGATATCCCGAAGTGCGCCGCCAGTCGATGTATGTCGGCCTGGGTCACCTCGATCCGCGAATGACTGCAGCAATAGCCGGGACATTGATTGCAATTGAAACTCATGGTCGCGTCGGGCTCGAAGTTGAAGAATGATGAACTCGCATCTTAGGGTGCGCGAACGGGCGCTTCAATCACGGGTACATGCGACGCCGCGGTTTTCGGTAGAAGACCAATGAGACGCGGGTCATCGGCGATCTCAATGCGCCGGGCGTAGGCCCGGAATCCGCTGCGCAAGTAAAAACCCAAGGCATCCGGGTGATCGAGCGTGCATGTGTGCACCCAGAAGCGACCTATTGGATGCTGCCAGGCGAGATCGATGGCGCGATTCATGAGGAATCGGCCGGCACCGGCTCCCTGAACCCGCCGCGTCAGGCCAAAGTACGCGAGTTCACAGGTCTCGGGTTCACGGAAATCCAATTCCAACAACCCCTCGTCCCGGTCATCGACGCTGAGCGCGTAGATTTCCACCGACGAACTCTCGAGAATGGCCGCCAATTCGGGCTGCGGTAGCTTCAACCGACCAAACCATAACCAGTCACCACCAATGCGTTGAAACAACTCGCGGTACCATCGCGTTTCCGGCCTGACGACTCGCCTGAGCGTCCATGGAGCCTTGATCGCGAGCGCATCGGCGCCGTGCGCGAGGAAGCCGCGCGCATCATCGCCGCGCGCAGCGGCGTGCTCCGGACGCAGCGGAGGCCTTGCCCGCATCTCCAGACAAGTCACCACAGAGGCGAGCTTCCCGAGGGGTACATCGCTGTAGCCATCGACGAGTACGGGACCCAAGTCAGCCACGCCGCCAGCTCCAAACGCCCAAAGCGACCAGCGCAACGAGCGCAAATCCGGTCAGTATTCGCAGCAACCAGCCGATGGCCTGCGCTCCCCTGACAATCTCTTCCTCATCCATCGATGTCTCCATGATCGCTTGGCGTCGCTTGATGATGCACCCTTATATAATGGCACCCCTTTGCTGGAGAAATCATTTGATCGCCGATGGAACGCCGGAGCAGATTCATCTCACGTGGGGCGAGGATCCGAGCAGCACCCTTTGGGTATCCTGGGTGACGCCCGGACGGGCGATCAACCCGCGGGTCCATTTCGGTCGCGCGGAAGCCCTGGAGCGCACGGTGCCGGCGCGGCTCCGTACCTACACCGACGGCATGAATGGCGAGACGGTGTTCACCTACCATGCGAGGCTCGATGAGCTCGCCCCGGGATCGACCGTGCATTATTCGGTCACCGCCGACAATGATCGACACCGCGAACGTCCCTTCACCGCCAGTTGCCGGACCGCACCCCGTGGACGAGCCCCGTTCCGATTCACGAGCTATGGCGACCTATCCACCCCGAATCCGTCATGGGCCCTCTCCTCCTCCCAAAGCGTCCATGCCGTCAGCGTCGTGGAGGAGTTCAAGCCTCTGTTTCATTTGCTGAACGGTGATCTGTGTTACGCCAACTTGAATCCACTGAGTCAACCTGCGGTATGGAGGGATTTCGGCAACAACCTGCAGCGATCCGCAGCGCATCGACCGTGGATGCCATGCACCGGCAATCATGAGATCGAGTTTCACAATGGCGCCCAGGGCTATGACTCTTATCTCGCGCGTTTTTCGCTGCCCGCCAATGGCACCGCGTTTCCGGGACTCTGGTACCAGTTCAAAGTCGGCTCGGCGCTCTTTATTTCCTTGTCCGCCGATGATGTGATCTACCAGGATAGCGGCCCCTTCGTCCCGGGCCCCGCGCCGCTGCTACCCGCTCCCTCGACCGGCAATCCGGCAATCGAAGCGGGTACGTCACTGTGTATCCGCAACTACAGCAATGGGGCGCAGACGCGCTGGCTGGAGCAAACCCTCGCCGCTGCCGCGCTCGACCCGGACATCGATTGGATCGTCGTGCAGATGCATCAAGACGCACTCAGTTCATCGCATTTTGGGAATGGCTCAGACAAGGGTATTCGCGAGGCCTGGTTGCCGCTGTTCGATCGCCATGGCGTCGACCTGGTGCTCTGCGGGCACGACCACGACTATGAACGCAGCTGGCCGGTCCGCGGCTGCAACCACGACGCCGGCCGGGACGTGATCACCGGCCTGATGGTGGACACCTGCCAGCCTCGGCCGGTCACCACCACCGCGCCCGCGGATGGCAAATACGACACCAGCCGGGGCACGATTCACTTCATTCTGGGCGGCGGCGGCTCGAGCTCGCCGCTGGTCGACTTTGGCACCAACCCGGAAACCGGCGTACCGCAGGCCAAGGTCATTACACGGCAGAATCGACCGACCCGGACTTCGCTCGGCCGCGGCTTTTTCCGTGCCGGTGCGGACGCCGTCGAAGACGCGATCTGGTCGGCGCGGCGCGACACGCAAACCGGCTACGGTGTCGCGGTTTTCGATCTCGATCCCGGCGTGGCGGGCGGCGAGACGTCGATTACGATGCGCTACTACCATGCACGCGGCGCGGACCGCTGGCCCACAGCGGCTTACGAATTGTTCGACACGGTGGTGCTTGCGAAGCGCCGACGAGACCACTCCTGACTGCAGCGGCAATCACAACGGCCATGGCAGCGCCGACGGCGACGTTCAGCGGCCTACGTTCGGCAATGCTTTCAATTCAACCTCATCCAACTCCTCGCCGAGGAAGCCGCCGCTCTGATGCGCCCACAGCCGCGCATACAAACCACCCTTGGCGATCAGCCGGCGGTGATCACCCTCCTCGACGATGCGACCCTTCTCGAGCACGACTAGTCGATCCATGGCCGCGATCGTCGACAGCCGATGCGCGATCGCGACCACCGTCTTGCCCTCCATGAGCCGATAGAGACTTTGTTGAATGGCTGCTTCGACCTCGCTGTCGAGAGCACTCGTCGCCTCGTCCAGCAGCAGGATCGGCGCATCCTTCAACATGACGCGTGCGATGGCGATACGCTGACGCTGACCGCCGCTCAATTTCACACCCCGCTCCCCCACTTGCGCCTCGTAACCCGTGCGTCCGTCGGCGTCGGCCAACGCCATGATGAAATCATGGGCCTCGGCGCGTTTGGCGGCTGCGATCATGTCATCGTCGCTGGCATCCGGCCGCCCATAAAGAATGTTGTCGCGTACCGACCGATGCAGCAGCGACGTGTCCTGCGTCACCATGCCGATCTGCGCACGCAGACTGTCCTGCGTCACCTGCGAAATGTCATGCCGATCGATGAGGATGCGGCCGGCGTCGATGTCGTAGAAGCGCAGCAGCAGGTTGACGATCGTGCTCTTGCCCGCTCCTGATCGACCGACGAGGCCGATTTTCTCGCCCGCACGAATGTGCAGATTCAGGGAGTCGATGACCTTGCCCGACGCACCGCCATAGGTAAACGTGACCGCCTGGAAGCGGACCTCGCCGTCAATGACCTCGAGGGCCCGGGCATCCGGCCGATCGACGATGGACGGCTCACGCGCCAGGGTGTTGATCCCATCCTGCACAGTGCCAATCTGTTCGAACAGCGAGGCCATCTCCCACATGATCCAGTGCGAGATGCCATTCAGGCGAAGCGCCATCGCCGTCCCCGCGGCAACCGCGCCGACGCCGACCTGGCCGCGCATCCAGAGCCACAGCGCCACCCCCGCCGTGCTCACCAACAACGCCATGCTGAGCGCGTGATTGACGATCTCGAAGCCCGTGACCATGCGCATCTGCCGGTATACCGTCTTGAGAAAATCCGCCATGGCACTCTGCACGTAAAGCGCCTCCCGCTGAGAATGGGAGAACAGCTTCACCGTGGTGATGTTGGTGTAGGCATCGGTGATGCGGCCCGTCATCAGGGAGCGGGCGTCCGCCTGTGCCTTCGCCACCGATCCCAGACGCGGGACGTAATACCAGACGGCCGCCCCGTACAGGCCCAACCAACCCATGAAGGGCGCGAGCAGCCAGCGATCGAAACTCCCCGCAACGGCGATGATCGTCACGAAATAAATCACCACGAAGACGAGGATGTCCGCCAAAATCATCCAGGTGTCGCGCACCGCGAGCGCCGTCTGCATGACCTTCGCCGCGACCCGACCGGCGAACTCGTCCTGGTAGAAGGAGAGGCTCTGCGCGAGCATGTTGCGATGAAAATCCCAACGCAGCCGCATGGAAAAATTGCCGGCCAGCGATTGCTGTTTGAGCAGGGATTGCAATCCGATCAACACCGTGCTCGAGAAAACCACGGCTGCCAAGGCCAGCAGCGTCACCCGTTGCTCGGCCCATAAATGATTGGGCTGCACCTTCGCCAGCCAATTCACCACCGATCCCAGCATGCCGAAGAGGCCGGCCTCGAACACCCCGATCAAGGCGGTGAACAAGGTCATCGCCGCGATATGGCCGCGCAGTCCTCGTGCGCACGTCCAGACGAAGGCAAAGAATGCCCGGGGCAGCCGCGGCGGCGGCCGATCCGGGTAAGGCGGGATGAGTTTCTCGAAGAAGCTGAACACAGGTTGGTTCCATGGGCTGCCGAACGCACAAGATTACAGCGATCAGCCCGGTATTCCCAACCCACCGGCACCCAACCCAAACGGCGGGACGCCGCCGCCGTCCCGCCGGTTATTCAACGGCTCTGGATCAAGACCCTCGAGATGCCACGGGAGCACCGTCAGCGCCGCCGATCACCACTTCCACCCGCCGATTGAGCTGTCGCCCGGACGCCTCAGCATTGCTTGCCACCGCGAAATCCTTGCCATAGCCCTTGGTGACGATACGGGATGGATCGATTCCCTGCGCCACCAGCGCCTGGCGCACGGCATCGGCGCGGCGTTGCGACAAATCGATGTTGTACGAGTCCGACCCGACGTTATCCGTGTAGCCGTCGATTTCCACATGGCGCTCGGGATGATCGTTCAAGAACGCGACCAGTTGATCCAGATTGCGTGCCGCACCGGGATTCAGTTGTGCCTTACCCGTGTCGAACAGCACATCGCCAAGAGTGAGCACGAGACCCCGATCCGTAGGCTTCGCCTTCAGAGCCGCAACCTCGGCCTGCAACTCCGCTGCCTTCGCTTCCTGCGCTTTGCGCGCCATGTCGGCCGCGGCCACCTCGCGCGTGCGCGCGGCCAACTGAATTTGATCACGCTCGGTCTGCCCGGCGGCAACTATGGCATCGTCGGCTTTCGCTTGCGCGCGAAGCTGTGCCAGCTTGGCATTCTGCTGCGCCAGATACGCCGGTTGGTCGATGGCCGATGCGTCACGGTGGATCGCCGCCGTTTCGGCGATTTGCAGCTGATTTTGCGCAGCCTGCAGATCGAGCGCCGCATATTTCGCCACGTTGGGATCGGCTTCGGCGGAGCGGACTTCGCTACGCGCACTCTCGAGCGCCGGATCGGTCAGTGGTGTCGTCGCACATCCCGCCATGGCAATGGCGAGGCTTATCCCGGTCAATAGTTTGATGTTCATCTGAATTCCTTATTGAGCCGACGCAGGAGTGCGCATCGATTCCTGGCGCAACGCCTGCATGCTGGCGTTGAATTCCGTGACGGCCTTCTGCGCCACCTGCAATTGCGCCGTCGCTTCCGCTACGCGGGCGTCGATGTCGGCCTGTTCGGCCATTGCCGCTGCCTGTTTGTGATCACGGTCCGCATTGAACTTCTGCGCCTTCAGCAGCTTGTCGCGGGCGCTCGCGAGTTCGATGGGCGCGGCCTGGGGTGCACCGGCCTGTTCAGCGCGGGCAATCGAGGACTGCGCCACCGCGATCTTCTCATCCGCAATGGGATTCGCAGCGTATGCCGAGGCGCCGATCGAAATCGCAGCGCATAGAAAAGCGAGACTCAAGGGACGGGAAATCGACACGGTCTTTTGCATAGCAGCCTTCCAAATAAGAGTTTCAGACTCATATGCTGGACTGCGGCGTCACGATTCCGTGTAGGCGCTACGGACGAAAACCGGTAGGAGATTTGCGCCTCCGCCCTATAACGACCGAAAGGTCGGCCTCATCGGGCAATCGCCCGGCTCGCCTCAACCACGGTGATCGCCGTCATGTTGACGATTCGGCGCACGGTCGCCGCCGCGGTCATGATGTGCACCGGCGCGGCACAACCCAGCAAAATCGGACCGATCGCCACATTTTGACCGGCGGCGGACTTCAACAGGTTGTAGGAGATGTTCGCGCTGTCGATATCCGGGCAGACCAACAGGTTGGCGCTGCCGTGCAGCGTCGAGTCGGCAAGGATGCTCGAGCGCGCCGCCTCATCCAAGGCGCAATCTCCGTGCATCTCGCCGTCGACCTGCAGATCCGGCTGACGTTCCCGGAGCAGGCGCAACGTCGCCCGCATCTTGAGCGCCGATGGCGCATCGCTGCTGCCGAAATTCGAATGCGACAGCAATGCGACCTTGGGGGCCAGACCGAAGGCATGCAATTGATCGGCGGCGAGTTGCACGATTTCACACAGCTCTTCGGCACTGGGGTTGAGATTGACGTGCGTGTCGACGATGAAGACCTGCCGGCCCGGCAGGATCAAGCCCGACATTGCTCCATAGACATGGACGCCGGCGCGGCGCCCGATGACCTCGTCGATGTAGTGAAGGTGTCGCGCCGTGGTGCTGATCGTACCGCAGATCAGGCCATCCGCCTCACCCTTCCTGAGCAGCATCGAGGCGATCAGCGTGGTCCTGCGGCGCATCTCCAATCGAGCGTATTGCGCCGTGACGCCGCGGCGCGCCGTCAGCTGATGATAGGCCTGCCAGTATTCCCGATATCTCTCGTCGTGTTCCGGGTTGACCACGGTGACGTGATCACCCAGACGAATCCGCAATCCATGACGCTTGATGGCGCGTTCGATCACGGCCGGGCGACCGACCAGGATCGGCGTGGCGAGTTTCTCGTCCACCGCGATCTGCACGGCCCGCAGCACACGCTCGTCCTCGCCTTCGGCGAAGACGATACGATTGCGCTGCGGCGAGGATTTTCGCGCGGCGGCGAAAATCGGCTGCATCAAGGTGCCACTGTGATAAACGAACTGCTGCAACCGCTGCGCATAGTCGTCGAGATCGGCGATCGGCCGGGTGGCAACACCGGACTCCATGGCGGCGCGCGCCACCGCCGGTGCGATTTTCACGATCAGACGGGGGTCGAACGGTTTCGGAATGAGATAATCGGCGCCGAATGAGAGATCCTCGATCCCGCCGTAGGCCGCCGCGACGATGTCGCTTTGCTCTTGTCGGGCGAGCTCGGCGATGGCGTGCACGGCGGCGATTTCCATCGGTCGCGTGATGGTCGTCGCACCGACATCCAGGGCACCGCGAAAAATGAAGGGAAAGCACAGCACATTGTTGACTTGGTTCGGGTAGTCGCTGCGGCCCGTGGCGATCACGGCGTCGCCGCGCACCGCCTTGGCTTCCTCCGGCAGGATCTCCGGCGTCGGATTTGCGAGCGCGAGAATGAGCGGGCGCGCAGCCATTCGGGCGACCATCGCCGGCTTGAGAACGCCGCCTGCGGACAAGCCGAGAAACACGTCGGCATCGCCAATGATGTCACTCAGGATCCGTGCCTCGGTGGGCTGCGCGAAGCGCGACTTCTCGGGGTCCATGAGTTCCTGGCGACCGGCATAGACAACGCCCGCGAGATCGCTCAACCAGACGTTTTCGCGCGTCAACCCGAGATCCAGCAACAGATCGACACAGGCGAGCGCCGCGGCGCCCGCGCCGCTGACCACCAGCTTGATGCGCTCGATGTCCTTGCCGACGACCTGCAGCCCGTTCAAGAACGCCGCCGCGACGATGATCGCCGTGCCATGCTGATCGTCATGAAAAACCGGGATTTTCATGCGTTTGCGCAGCTCGCGCTCGACCAGGAAACACTCCGGCGCCTTGATGTCCTCGAGATTGATGGCACCGAAAGTCGGTTCCAAGGCGGCAATCACCTCGATCAGTCGCTGCGGGTCACGCTCCATGATTTCGATGTCGAAAACATCGATCCCGGCGAACTTCTTGAAGAGCACCGACTTGCCTTCCATCACCGGCTTGGCGGCGAGCGGACCGATGGCGCCCAACCCCAAGACCGCGGTGCCGTTGGTGATCACGCCCACCAGGTTGCCGCGCGCGGTAAACCGGAAAACATTGAGCGGATCATCGACGATGGCATTGCAGGCGGCCGCCACACCGGGAGAATAGGCAAGCGCCAGATCGCTCTGGTTGCTGAGCTGCTTCGTCGGCGCAATCGACACCTTGCCTGGGGTGGGAAATTCGTGGTAATCGAGCGCCGCCTTGTTGCGGTCTTCTTTTACTCCATTGCTGCTCATCAGTACCTCGGCGCTTGACGCTTGCAGGCGTGCAAAGGTTTCAAGTCTAGCCTGTCTGACTCACATCACGCACCCCCACCCCCAGCCAGTGCCAGTTCCCTGAATTGCAGGGTCAGTGCATCGACCCGAGCAAGGTAGGCGCGCGGATCGTGATCGCCACAGCGCTGCGCCGCCGGCAATTGAAAGCCTCGTCGTACATAGAGGTCGGCCGCTCCCGGACCGCAGAGATGGATGACGGTCGCCAGATGTTGCTTCTGCAGCGATGAAGCACCGTTGGCGTGGTGGCGCGCGAGCGCCAGGGCCACGTGTTGGTCGAGAAAAGCCGCGGCGAGTTCGACGGCGTCGCTCGGCAGCACGCGAAAATACATGCCGCCGAACCAGCAAGGATTGCCGTCAGCCGCGCCGAAACGCCAAACGCGATGGTCACGGATGCAGAGTTGTCGCGCCTCCGAGAAGGCGCCGTCCGTCATCTGGTACATGCCCACCGAACTCGACGCGGGTCGATAGATGTCGAGCGGCTTCGACGACGGTGACCACCGCCAATAGGTGCGTGCCATCGGATTGCCCGCGGCTTCGGCCTGGGCCAGCGCCGCCAGCAGTTCCGGCGGCAGCGTACGGGTTGAGAATTTACGGAAAATCCCCGCATAGCTGGCCCAAGTCTCGGCCGGGGTTTTCGTCAAGGTGGCGCTCACCGGAAACAACAACTCGGAGGGCTTGCGGACCACCTGTATCAGCCAGTTGGCGGCGAGCCCAAGGGCCGCCAGTACCGCCGCCAGGCCAATGAACCTCACGCCGCGCCGGGCAAATGGGAATCCGCGGGACGGGCGGCGCATCAGTGACATCAATTTAACAGGGATGAGCAAGCTTAGCGGGGGATGCGCAAGGTGTGGTAAATTTTTTCCATGACATCGATGACCGACGTGCTCATCATCGGCGGCGGCATCGCCGGCGCCGGAGCTGCCTTTGAAATTTCCCGCTTCGCCTCCGTCGTGTTGCTCGAGCGTGAAACACAATTCGGCGTTCACTCAACCGGGCGTTCCGCGGCGAGTTTCACCGAGAACTACGGCAATGGGTTGATCCGGCGGCTGGTGATCGCCAGCCGGAATTTTCTCGAAAGTCCGCCCGCTGACTTCTGCGAGTATCCGCTGCTCTCGCCCCGCGGACTCATCACCGTCGCGCGCGCCGATCAACTGGAGCTGCATCGACGGCAGCTCGAATTGGCGAGGGTGCTGGTGCCTTCCATCGCGTCGATGACGGCCGCGGAGGCGCTTGCCCGTGTACCAATTCTGCGCCCTGAGCTTGTTGCCGCGACGATTTGGGAGCCGCATTCGCGCGAGATCGACGTCAGCGGCTTGCACCAGGGATTCTTGCGGGCGGCAAGATCCCGCGGCGCGCGGCTGGTGACGGCGGCAGGCGCCGAGACGATCGTGAGGCGCGGAGAATTATGGCTTGTCGAGACCCCGGTGGGGTCCTTCGCGGCACCCCTGCTCGTCAATGCCGCCGGCGCATGGGCTGATGTCATTGCCGCGCGGGCAGGAATCGCGCCGCTCGGATTGGTACCGAAACGACGTACCGCCTTCAACCTGCCGGCGCCCCCGGGCGTCGACGCGCGCGGCTGGCCGATGGTCGATGACATCAGCGGCGACTTGTATTTCAAGCCGGACGCCGGACAGCTGCTCGTCTCGCCGGCCGATGCAACGCCCAGCGATCCGGTGGACGCTCAGGCGGACGATCTCGACGTGGCGATCGGGGTGGAGCGCTTCGAGCGGTTTACCACCGTCAACGTCACCCGCGTCACCCGCACTTGGGCGGGATTGCGCACTTACGCCGACGATGGTTCGCCCGTGGTGGGGTTCGATTCGAGCACCTCGGGTTTCATGTGGCTGGCCGGTCAGGGCGGGTTCGGCATCAAGACCTCGCCGGCGCTTTCGCGCGCCTGCGCAGCGTTGCTACAGAACCGGCCGCTGCCCGATGACTTGACCCGTTTGGGCATTGCCGCTGCCGAATTCTGCCCCGAACGCCTGCGGGCATGCCCGCCGGATCAGATCCGCAGGGTCTCGCCGGCGACCGTCGAATCGTGACTGTCCGTGACACAGCCCGGGAGCCGCACGGTGAACTCGCTGCCGCAACCGACCCCCGCGCTCTGCACTTCGATGTCGCCGCCGTGCAGCTTCACGAGCCGACGTGCTAGCGCAAGACCGATCCCCAGACCGCCCTGTGAGCGGCCGATGGCGGCCGGTGCCTGAGCGAACATCTCGAACAACTGGAGCATCTGTTCGGCGGTCAAACCGATCCCGGTATCGGTGATCCGGATTACGAGTTCGTCGCCCCGGATGGCGGTGTCCACGGTGATTCTGCCGTTCGAATCCGTGTACTTGGCGGCATTCGTGAGCAGGTTACCGACCACCTGAGCGATGCGCATCGGATCGAGATCGACGGTCACCGGCATCTCCGGCATGCGCAGGTCGAGATGGTGGCGCTTCGCCTCGATGTGCGGTCGCGCCACCTCGAGCGCGGCTTCCATCACGCCGGCCAGTGCCACTCGCGACCGTCGCAGGAGGAGAGTGCCACGGCTGATTCTCGACACGTCGAGCAGGTCATCGAGCAGCAGGGCCATGTGTTTCACCTGTCGCTCGATCACTTCATGACACCAGCGGATCTGTGCCTCCGTGGCCGACGTGGAGCGAGCGACACGCACGCCCTGGCGGATGGGTGCCAGGGGATTTCGCAGTTCATGGGCCAACGTCGCCAGGAATTCGTCCTTGCGCTGATCGGCTTCGGCCTGCGCCTTCTCCTGCCGCTTGCGTTCGGTGATGTCCTCGAACCAGACGGCCAACGATCCGTTCACCGGCGACATGATGACGTTGAACCAGAGCCCCGGATTGTGTTCCGTCGAGGTGAGCTCGAACTGCTGGGATTCGTTGGTGGCAATCACCGACGCATAGCGTTCGAGCAATCCGGGTCGATGCCAAAAGGTCGGCAGGACTTCCGTGAATCGCCGGCCGATCAACTCATTGACAGGGCGTCCCATCAATCTGGCTCCGGCTGGATTCAGATAGACGAAGCGCATGTCGATGAGCCGGCCATGATCGTCGTAGACCGGATCCGCCAGATTGAACGGCACCACGGCGGAATCGATCGCAACCGTGAACCGCCGCTCCTGCAGCAATTTCTCGTCCGCTCTCGGCGTAACCAGTCGCGTGCGGCCACCGTAGAACGCGATGATCACCGCAAGCAAGATAAAGATGGTCACGGCAATGGCATCGCCCGCCGCCGATACTCGCAGACTTCCCACCGGCGGATAAAGCAACATCGCGTTCATTGCCCCGACCGCAACGACGAGCAGCGCCGGCCCCCGCCCCAGCATGACCGCAGCGAGACATACTGTCGGCATCATGAAAATGAACGGCATTTCGTTGCCGATCCACTGATGCACCGCAACCTGGGCCAACTCGGCCGCGGTAGACAGACCGAACGCCATGCCGTACGCCTGAACCCATCTCGGAAGCTGTCGAAACCAGCCGCTCACCATGCGGTAACCCTCAATTTCCCGTGCGAAATCTCGTCCATTCCCGCGTGATGAGACGGGTGTAATCGAGCGGTACGGCCTTCGGCACAAAGAGCCGCGCGCGCACCGCTTCGGTGGGATAAATTGCGGCATCGCTCTTCACCGAGTCCTGCAGCAAAGGCAACGACCCGGAGTAGCCATTCGGATAGCGGATGAAGTTGCTGATCGAGGCCATGACCTCGGGCCGCATCAGGTAATTCATCCACAATTCGGCATTATGCGGGTGGGGGGCATCCGCCGGGATCGCCATCATGTCGACGCTGATCGCCGCGCCCTCGCGCGGAACGAAGTAGGCGATCGTCACGCCGGTGTTCGCTTCGACAGCCCGACGGCGCGCCTGCTCCACATCGCCAGACCAGCCCAGACTGAGACAGATGCTGCCGTTCGCCATGTCCGAAATATACTGTGCCGGGTCGATATAGCGGATAAAGGGACGGATCTTCATGAGGACGGCAGAGGCGGCCGCCACGTCCGCGGCATCGAGCCGATTGGGGTCTTTCCCAAGATACATCATGGCGGACTCGAAAACGTCCATCTCCGAATCGATGATCGCGATACCGCAGTCCTTGAGCTCCGCCGCGTTGTTCGCATCGAACAGCAGGCTCCAGCCGTCGGGAATATTTCCGCCCAGCCGCGCCCGCACCTGGGCGACGTTGTAACCGAGTCCCGTCGTGGCGAACATGTAGGGGATGGCATAGTCGTTGCCCGGGTCGTACACCGCCATCATCCGCAGGATGTGCGGATCGGCATTATGCAGATTGGGCAACGCCGCCTTGTCGAGCTTGCGAAAAATTCCGGCCGATCGCTGCCGTTCGAAAAAATATCCGGTGGGCACCACGATGTCGTAATGCGTGTTGCCCGTGAGCAGCTTGGTTTCCAACACCTCATTGTTGTCGTACATGTCGTAACGCACCTTGATGCCGGTTTCTTTCTCGAAATTGGCGACCGTGTCCGGTGCGATGTAATCCAGCCATGAATACACGTTCA